>Ga0105092_10000268_pt1 | contig 26738 bp, 23 predicted proteins | sample PPLLak2March2015_FD_87021 | JGI IMG/M metagenome (GOLD analysis project Ga0105092, IMG submission 87021) | Freshwater sediment microbial communities from Prairie Pothole Lake near Jamestown, North Dakota, USA - PPLs Lake P7 Core (1) Depth... | ecosystem: Environmental > Aquatic > Freshwater >... | reverse complement strand
GCTGACCGGCTGACTGGCTGACCGGCTGACCGGCTGACTGGCGACTGAAACCCTGCCAACCGGGCCATAAAGCGGCGGATTCTGAACCGCGAATCCGCCCTACGACTGCTCGCCATTCGAAACCACTCGGTCGTAGGGCGGATTCGCGGTTCAGAATCCGCCGCTTTTCGGCCGGGTTGGCAGGGGTCCCCGGTCGCTAGGTCCCCATCCGCTGTTCGTAGGCCCGGATCTTGTCCTCGTGCTCGAGCGTGAGGCCGATGTCGTCCAGTCCGTTCAGCAGGCAGTGCCGGCGAAACGGATCCACTTCGAAGCAGAATCGCAACCCCGAGCCATCCGAGATCTCCTGCTTCTCCAGATCGACAGTGAGTCGATAGGGTCCCTGAGAGGCTTTTGCCCGCCGGAACAGGTCCGATACCTGCGCGTCGGATAGCTTGATCGGGAGGATGCCGTTCTTGAAGCAGTTGTTGTAGAAAATGTCCGCGTATGAGGGGGCGATGATTGCCCGGAACCCATAGTCGAGCAGAGCCCAAGGCGCATGCTCACGCGAAGACCCACACCCGAAATTGGAGCCGGCAAGGAGAATCGCAGATCCGTTGGCCTCGGGCTTGTTCAGCTCAAAGTCAGGATTGGGGCTGCCGTCATCTCTGAATCTCCAGTCGAAGAAAAGAAACTCACCGAAGCCGGTGCGCTCGATTCTTTTCAGGAACTGCTTGGGAATAATCTGGTCGGTATCGACGTTGACGCGATCCAGCGCAGCCACGATTCCCGTGAGTTTCGTAAATGGTTGCATGATCCAGTCCTCGATTTCGCCTGGGAACCGATCAGTCCCAGTTGCGGATGTCGACGAAGTGACCCTCGATCGCCGCTGCAGCCGCCATGGCTGGGCTGACCAGGTGGGTCCTGCCTCCGCGGCCCTGCCGGCCCTCGAAGTTGCGGTTGGAAGTGGAGGCGCAGCGCTCTCCCGGGGCCAGGATATCGGGGTTCATCCCCAGGCACATGCTGCATCCGGATTCCCGCCAGTCAAAACCTGCCTGCACGAAGATTTCGTCAAGTCCCTCGGCCTCGGCCCGTCGCTTGACCTGCTGCGACCCGGGGACAACCATCGCCTTGACTTTCGGGGATACCTTTCGGCCTCGGACGACCTCTGCCGCCACCCGAAGATCCTCGATGCGCCCATTCGTGCAGGATCCGATGAATACCCGGTCCACCGGGATTTCGGTAATGGGTTGTCCCGGATGGAGGTCCATGTACTCGAGCGCCCTGCGCGCGGCTCTTCGCGCGTTGTCCTCCTCGAGGCGGTCGGGATCGGGCACAGCACCGGTGACGTCGGCCACCATGCCGGGGCTGGTTCCCCAGCTGACCTGTGGAGCAAGGTTTTCGACGTTCAAGGTCAATTCGCGATCGAACGACGCGTGCGGATCGGTACGCAGTGCCTTCCACGATTCAACGGCGTCCGCAAACTCTCGTCCCTTTGGGATGAAGGGTCTGCCTTCCAAATATCCGAACGTGATGCCGTCGGGAGCGATCATCCCAGCCCTGGCCCCGGCCTCGATCGACATATTGCAGACCGTCATGCGCTCTTCCATCGTGAGCGCGGTGATGGCTTGCCCCGCGTATTCGAGCACGTAACCGGTGGCCCCGTCGGTTCCGATGTTCCGAATCAGGTACAGGATGAGATCCTTGGCTGACACGCGCTGCGGGAGACGGCCCTCGAAGACGACCCGGAACGTCCGCGGGTCGGACTGCAGCAGGCATTGGGTTGCGAGCACGTGCTCAACCTCGCTCGTCCCGATACCGAACGCGAGCGCCCCAAAGGCGCCGTGGGTGGCGGTGTGGCTGTCGCCGCAAACGATCGTCGTACCGGGCCGCGTGATGCCGAGCTCCGGGCCGATAACGTGCACGATCCCCTGGTTCGGGCTGTCCAGCCCATAGAGCGGGACACCGAATTCCTTGCAGTTTCGCTCCAGGGTCTCGATCTGAGTGCGCGAGATCGGATCCACGATTGGTAGTGATCGGTCGGTCGTGGGGACATTGTGGTCCATCGTCGCGTACGTCCGATCGGGTCTTCGGACCTTCCGGCCGGTCAGCCTCAGTCCTTCGAAGGCCTGCGGAGACGTCACCTCATGGACCAAATGACAGTCGATGTAGAGGATGGCCGGTTGACCGGCCTCGCGGTGCACAACATGACTGTCCCATATCTTTTGGAACAGGGTCTTCGGCATGGTGTGAGCTCTTGAAAAGAGGTCATCCACGAAGTACACGAAGGAACACGAACAAGACCGTCTTATTCGTGCTACGCCGCGCTGTGTCCTTAGTGGATGACCTCTCTCTCTTCCTTTCCCGAGATCGATCAGCTCTCGGCCACTTTATCGGCTTTCTTGGCTTCGCTTCGCTGCTTCTCCGTATACGCTTTGTTGACCGCGTTGATGTAGGCCCGGGCACTGGCATCGATGATGTCGACGCTGGCGGCCTTCCCGGTGTAATTCTTGTTCTCGAATTCCACGTGAACGAAAACCTCACCGAGAGCGTCCTTGCCACGGGTGACGGAGTTGACTGTGTAATCGAGTAGTCTGCCGGGCATGCCCGTGACCTTGTCGATCGCCTTGTAACAGGCGTGGATCGGACCATCCCCAACCGCTGATTCTACGCAGCTATCGGTGCCTTTCTCGATCTTCACGGCCGCGCTGGAAATCGCCTGGCTGCCGCCGGACGAAAGTACGAACTTCAGCCTGTATACGTCCGGGACAATCTTCATCCCATCCTGGATAATCGCGACCAGGTCTTCCTCGTATACTTCCTTCTTCTGGTCGGCCAGTTTCGTAAAGAAGAAATAGGCACGTTCGAGCTCTTCGGAGCTCAATTCGTACCCCAGTTCTTCGAACTTGTTGCGCAATGCATGCCGTCCGCTGTGCTTGCCCATCACAAGCGTGGTGCTGCTCAGCCCCACCGATTGGGGCGTCATGATTTCATAGGTAAGCGAGTTTTTCAGGATTCCGTCCTGGTGGATGCCGGCCTCGTGTGCGAACGCGTTGCGGCCAACAATAGCCTTGTTCGGCTGGACGAAACTACCGGTCAGGTTGGTCAACAGCTTGCTCGAGCGCGAGATCTCCTCGGTGTTGATCTCGGAGTTGAAGGGGAGCACGTTTTTGCGGGTGCGGATCGCCATGGCGATCTCCTCAAGCGATGCGTTCCCGGCGCGTTCCCCGATGCCGTTGATCGTGCATTCCACCTGGCGACAGCCGTTCAACAGCCCGGCCAGCGAGTTTGCGACGGCAAGACCCAAATCGTTGTGGCAATGGCAGCTGAAGATCGCCTTGTCGCGGTTCGGGACCTTCGCGATCACGTCGCGAACGAACGGCCCAAACTCCATCGGCACGGCGTACCCGACCGTATCCGGGATGTTTATGATGGTCGCACCTTGTTCGATAGCGGCCGTCAGAACCTCAGCGAGGTAATCGATGTCGCTGCGGGTGGCGTCTTCTGCCGAAAACTCCACTTCCTCGCAGAGATTGCGGGCTGTCTTCACCGCTTCTATCGTCTGCGCCAGAACCTCGGCGCGGGTCTTTCTAAGCTTGTACTGCAGGTGGATGTCCGATGTCGCGATGAACGTGTGAATGCGAGGCTTGCGCGCCTGTTTGACCGCCTCCCAGGCACGTTCGATATCCAGTCGGTTGGCCCTTGCCAGGGCGGCAATCGTCGGCTTTCGGACTTGCACGCTAACCGCCTGAACCGCCTCGAAGTCACCTTCGGAAGCAATCGGAAACCCGGCTTCAATGACATCGACGTTGAGGCGTTCCAGCTGGCGGGCCATTTTTAGCTTTTCTTCCAGGTACATCGAACAGCCAGGGGATTGCTCGCCATCTCTCAACGTGGTGTCAAAAAAATACACTCGCTCTGCCATGCTTCCTCCTTGGGTGCAAAAAAAGCGGTGTCTAAAACTATCAAAATCACGCCCGGCTGGCAAGTTTGGGGCCGAATGCGGAATGCGGAGTGCGGAGTGCAGAATGGGGAACCAAAGCGGGCATTGCGGTTGTCCCTGGTGTCCTTGAGGTCCTTGGGGTCCTTGGGGTCCGGCGCTCGACTCCCCGAAAAGACTTACAGTTCCTTCACCCTTGTCGGGAGCAGCAAGAATCCAAGGGCTACGGCGGCCAGTGCGATCGCGAGCCCCAGCAGGGCAGTACGCGGCGAAGCAACGCTGGCGACGGCTCCGGCGGCGAGACTGCCGAGTGGCATTCCACCACGAAATGCGAGCATGAAAATGCTCATCACCCGTCCGCGCATTTCTTCGACCGTCGTGAGCTGGACAAGGGAGGTAATGGAGGCGAACAAGCCGATCAAACAGACGCCGGCAAGAAACAACACCACGTAACTCAGCAGCAGATGACGCGAGAGGGCAAAGGTCATGAGGAGGATGGAAAATACCAACTGGGCCCACAGGGTCGACTTGCCGGGCGTAGAGGTCCGGGCCAGGCTGGCATACAGGAGCGCTCCCGTAACGGCACCCGCGCCGGAAATCGCCATCATCGTCGAGTAACCGGTGGCTCCGGTTTTGAAAACATCCTTGGCGAAAACGGGGAGCAGCGTCATCAGCGGAATTCCGCAAAAGGCGCTCACGAAGCCCAACACGCTCAGTTGCCAAAGCGCGCCCTTCGTTTTCATGAAAGAGAACCCGTTGCGCAGTTCCGTCCAGACCGATTCGTTGGTCGCGACCGGCTTGAAACTTGCGCTGATCATGTACAGGCTCACAATGACCGCGACAAAGGAGATTCCATTGAGCGCGAAGCAGAGGGCCGCTCCAACTTTGACCAGCGCCAGACCTGCGACAAGCGGGCCGATCACCCGGGCGAGGTTGAACTGGATGGAATTGAGTGCGATTGCGTTTGGCAACGCTTCGTGTTTGACGAGACTCGGTATCAATGCCTGGTAAGCAGGCCCGCCGAAGGATCGCGCCGTGCCCACGGTAAAGACGAGAATCAGCAGGTACTCGATCCGAATCATCTCGAAGTAAACCAGGAATGTCAGGATGAAGGCACACGCCATCTGGACGTACTGGGAGGCGAGGAGCATCTTGCGACGCTCTGCCCTGTCGGCTGCCACACCGCCAATCAGGGAAAACAGCAGAATCGGCAATTCTCCAAGGAAACCGGTGAGCCCGAGGTAGAACGCCGAACCGGTGAGGTTGAGCACCAGCCACGATTCGGCGACCATCTGCATCCAGGTGCCGGTGGTTGAGGTGAACGCCCCGAACCACATGAGCCGGAAATCCCGATAGTAGAAGGCCCTGAAGGTCCTTCTCAGGAATCCCCCGGTTCCTTGCTTCCCTTCGGAGACGGCCGGCTCTGGCTGTGACATGACGGCTGAGGACTGACAACTGCGCACTGCGCACTGCCTACTGCGCACTGCGCACTGCCCACTGCGCACTTCCCACCGTGCACTTGCCACCGCGCCCTGCACCACTGATCGCTGATGAGGGGGCTGTCAGTTGTGTTGACTGTCAGTGCGCAGTTGGCAGTGCGCAGTGGGTAGTGCGCAGTGCGCAGTTACTGCTGGGAAATCACGGCGCCAACTCCGCGGAGTCGCTCGGCCACGTCTTCATAGCCGCGCATTATGATCTCCGCGTGCTCGATCGTGGTCACTCGGTCCGCGCATAGGCCGGCGACCACCAATGCCATACCTGCCCGGATGTCCGGGGACTCCAGCCGGATTCCGTGCAGGCGACGCGGTCCTTCCACGAGGACTCGATGCGGATCGCACATCGTAATGCCCGCCCCCATTCGGACCAGCTTGTCGACAAAGAACATCCGCGCCTCGTACATCCAGTCATGGATCAGGCAGGTACCATTTCCCTGCGATGCCAAAACAATGACCAGGCTGACCAGGTCCGTTGGAAATGAAGGCCACGGGCCGGCAGTTACGAGAGGCGCGTTTGAAATAATGCCCTGAGACATGACCCTGAGGCAATCGTCACCCACCCAGTCAAAACCGATTCCAAACCGGGTGAGAGTGTTTTCGAACCCGACCGTTTCAAGGCGCCCGATTCCCGAGAGGGTGATTCCACCACGGGTCACCGCCGTCGCAATGGCCATCGTGCCGGCGTCAATGAAGTCTGGCGGGACGTTGAAAACCACCTCTTTTTCCGGCTCCCGGATCCCACTATTGACGCGAAAGTAGAGCGGGTGGAGCTCGATGTCACAACCGAGTTGCCTCAGGAAGTCGACCAGGCAAAGCACATGCGGTTCACGAGCAGGGTTACCGATCACCCCGCCGCCGAGCGCGGCATACAGCAGGAGCGCGTTTTCGGTGGCCGTGACCGAGCTCTCTTCCAGAAACACCTCGGGATTGGCGACTATGTCTTCGCGCCGGAGCTCGATGGTCCCCCCCTCCTCCAGCACGCAGAACCCAGCTGCGCGGAAGACATCCCAGTGCATGTTGAATGAGCGTCGTCCGATCGGGCATCCCCCCGGAACGGAGCAGACGATGTTCTCGACCAGCGGAGCCAGCGGACCGAGCAGGAGCACGGCGCCGCGCAGAGACTCGACGAGATGCTGCGGCAGCTCGACGAGATTCAGCGTCGAAGCGTCGAGCGAGACACTATGCCCGTCGCGCACTACGCCGACTCCGAGTGTCTGGACCATCCGCAGAAGGTGCTCGACGTCGACTATCTTCGGGACGTTGGTCAGGGTGACCCGGGAACGAGTCAGCAGTGTTGCTGCAATGAGCGGCAGAGCCGCATTTTTGTTCCCCTGCACCTGGTAAGTACCGCTGAGTGGGCTACCGCCCGAGATAACAAATTTCTGGTTCATTTTGGTTTTCTAGCCATTCTCTTCGAGAATCAGTATTTCAGGTTCCAAGCGGATTCCAAAGCGCTCAAAAACCCGCTCGGCGTATTCAGACGTTAATGCGCTGACGTCACGGCTGGTGGCGCGACCGCGGTTGATGACCAGGTTTGCGTGGTAGTCTGCAATGACAGCGTCGCCCCTGGCCGCGCCTTTCGCCCCGACTTCCTCAAGCAATCTTCCGGCGGGGATCTTGCCGTACTGAACGAACTCGGGTGGGACCCGGGCAAGCTGGTCCGCAGTCAGATCCGCGACCAACACGTTCTTGAAGAAACTTCCCGGGCAGCGCAGCGCGACCGGGTACTTCACCAGACGGCGCGACAGAATTTCATCGGAAACAGCTTGAAGCCCCGTTACACCCGGCCTGAGACGTAGCCTGCATCCCGTGACGAACAACTCCCGATGACACTTCAAAAGGCTATGTCGGTAACGGAAGCCGGCTTCGCAGGAATCGAGCACCTGCACGCCTTGCGCAGGGCTCCAGACGTTTACGGTGACAACGACGGCCCCGATCTCCTGCCCGTAGGCGCCCGCGTTACCGACCAGTGCGCCTGCAACCGACCCGGGAATTCCGTACATGCACTCGAGACCGGCCAGTCCGAGCCCGTTCACTTTCCGGATTGTCTCGCCCAGGTTTTCGGCTGCTCCGACCTCGACTTCATCGCCAAACGCCTTGAAACCAAGGAAGCGATTTTTGAGAACAAGCCCCGGAAACCCCGAGTCCGGAAAAAGGATGTTGCTTCCTTCCCCGATGAAAAGCACCGGGAGATGCTTCTCGGCGGCCCAGCAAACCGCCGCTTCGAGTCGTGCCACGCTCGCGATCCGGGCAAACCATTGGGCCGGCCCGCCGATCTTAAATGTACTCTGCTCCGCCAGCGATACGTTGGGGAGCAGCGTCAGATCGAGAGCCATACAGGCAGGTTAGCATGCCACGGATTCCACGGACAGTCCGTGCTAATCAATGTCACCCTTTTTCCCAGCCCGGATTGTTTCCAGGCCGTGCGCGTCCGGACCCGTTTCTCGCCGGCGCAGCAGAAACGCGAACAGCAGGCCGCCACAACCGAGAACCGTGAATGCCCACATCCCAGGTGCATAGCCGCCTGGGTTCTGGCTGCTTGCGCCCGCAAAATCGTTCAACCCGCCGATCAGGGGATTAAAGGCGGTCAAGCCGATGTTCTGAATCATGGTCATCAGGCCGTAGGCGGTCCCCAGGCGGTTCTGTTCAACCAGGTACGCCACCGAAGGCCAGATGACCGCCGGAACGAGCGAGAACGCGAGACCGAGCATTGCCATCGGCACGTAAGGAGTAACGTCGGTATAAGCCATTATCAAAAAGACCGGGATAAGCAGTCCCGATCCGAACATCATGAAGAGCGAACGCTTTCCGATCCGGTCGACCAAGAGTCCGAGCAGCGGCGTCCCGACCATCGCGAAGATGTCGAGCATGCTCAGGAGGAAACTTGCCAGCTCCAGGTCCTTTGCGTGGGCTTCCATGAGGAACTTCACGCCGAATGTCCGGAATGGGAAAATCGCGGAATAGAAGGTCACACAGAGGGCCACGAGGTACCAGTAGGATCGGCCGAAGCGAAGAACATCCTTGAGCACCACCTTGTCGGTCGCCGCCGCTTGGCCGAGCGCATAAGCTCGGTCGGCATGAGCCTCGGTGAACCAGTAGAGGGCTGAGCCCAACGCAGAAACTAGTGCGGCTCCCACCGCGATGATCAAAGGCAGCTGCCAGTCGGCGTAATACTCCCGCGCCCAGGACGGAGAATTGAGAGCGGCGACCGAGCCCAGTCGGGCGAGCGTCAGGTTCAGCCCGAGCGCGAAGCTGAGCTCGCGGGCTCGAAACCATTTGGCCACGGCACTGTTGATTGCCACTATCTGCGACTCGGCTCCTAGCCCGAAAACCAACCGGCCGGCCGCCATGACGAACAGGCTGCCGTGGGAAGCCGTGATGCTTGCTCCCACGAGGCAGACGAACGCAAAAAAGAACAGCGAACGCTTGGTTCCCCAGCGATCAATGATGAACCCGCCGATCAGGACCATGAAGATGTTCGGCAGGCTGTAGATGCTGTTGAGCGTCCCGATGTTGGCGTCTGAGAAGCCCAGTTCCCTGCTCAGTAGCTCGGCCAGCGGGCTGATGCTGTCGTAGACGTAATAGTTGCCGAACATGGCGAGGCTGGTGAAGAGCAGAACGATCCAGCGGAAAGCTTTGGGGGGTGGCTTCAGCGAGCTCTCCGGGCCAGCGGTCATGTTTGAATAAGTCCTTCGCGTTCCAGACGTTGCAGAAAAGCCCCTATTCGATCATAGACCGGTTCGGCTTTCGTTCCAAATTGGGCCAGCATCTGATCGGCGATGGTGGCGACGGGGGTCGTGCCGTCGCAGCGAGCCCACACGAATGTGCCGAAGGCGTCCAGCCGTACCCGGAATTCGGGATTTGAGAGGTGGGGAACAAGCCAGCGGACCAGGAGCCGGTTCGTGAACCTGGGGACGGTCAACAGCGCCTGTCCCTGTTCATCCACGACCCACTCCCGGGTCCGCCGGGGTCTCAACTCGAGGAGGTTCCGGACTGCCATGCGCTTAGAATGCCGCGCTGGGCGGGGCTGGCTCATCCGGGCTGCCGGCGTTTCGGATCGGAACCAGCGTAAGCACCAATCCGATCAGCACAAAAACCAACAGGCTCCATGCAAAATTGGCGTTCGGGAAAACGGACGGGGTCTCGACCTCCCAGAAAGCCAATGCCGCGAAAAGCAGGCCGATCAGTGCCTCGCCCGCGATCAGTCCGGAGGCGATCAGTACGCCATTATTCTCAACCCGGGCCTTCTGACCCGCATTGAGCGCCCGTCGCTCCGCCATCTTTTCGACGATCCCCTTGATCACGCCACCGATGAAGATGGCGAAAGTGGTTTCCAACGGGAGGTACATGCCGACACACACCAGCATCGGACTGCGAACCTGAATCAGAATGAACCCGACGGCCATGAGCATGCCGGCGATGATCAGCGGCCAAGCCATCTGGCCACCCACGATCCCCTGGCTGACCAGAGCCATGAGGCTGGCCTGTGGCGCGGGAAGGGCAGCGCCGCCAAACCCCGCCCCGCCGCTCGCCTTGTCGCCTTCCTGGAGAATCCAGAGCGGGAAGAACATCACTGTGGCAGCGAGGAAGACGCCAATGAGGTCGCCAACCTGCATCTTCCAAGGGGTGCCGCCAAGGATGTGTCCCACTTTCAGGTCCTGCAACATTTCGCCCGCTACCGCGGCAGACACGCAGATGACGCCGGCCACACCGAGGACGGCAGCGATCCCGAGCGGCCCGGTCTGGCCGAGCGCAACCATCAGAAGCGCAGCAATGATCACCGTGGAGAGGGTCAAGCCGCTGATCGGGTTATTGCTTGATCCAATCAGGCCGACGAGGTAACCGGAGACCGCCGCGAAAAAGAACCCGGCGACGATCATGACAAGCGTCGCAACACCAGCGGCCGTGATGTCCCGGGCGAAGAAATTGTACAGAAGGAAGGTGCCGACGGCGGCAAAAGCAAGACCGATGACAACCGTTTTGAGGCTCAGGTCCCGTTCCGTCCTGACGACGGCAACACCGCTGGTGGCGGCCTTCTTTACGTCAGTAACTGACCTGGCGATTCCGCCAATCAGGCTCTTCCTCATCCGGTATAGGGTGTAAACGGCGCTGACCAGCATCCCACCGATGGCGATCGGGCGAACCATGAACCGCCACACCTGGGTTGCCTGCGCCGCCCAGCCCTGCTCGGCGTTTCCTTCCACTGGAAGCGTCGGACCCAGGAAATAGAGCAGCAACGGGACGAAAAGCCCCCAGGCGAGCAACCCGCCGCTGAAGTTGAGCGACGCCAGCTTCGGGCCGATGATGTATCCGACACCGAGATAGGCAGGGCTTACTCCGGGCGAGGAAAGCAGGATTCCTCCGCTGCCGGGGACGACCGTGCCGTTCCGAAGGTCGACTGCAGACCGGGCGAACGGAACGAAATGCTCCCAAGAGCTCTTGAAGATCTGGACCTGGCGAGCTCCTTGGATAATTGCCCCGAGGATGCCGGCAAGCAACAGGTAAATGGCGCCCGCACCGCCTCTCTGCCCGGTCTTGTGGATCTCCGAGGCTGCGACCGATTCGGGGTAAGGCAACTCAACGTCCTCGACCATCACCCGACGGAGTACCGTGACGAAGAGGATGCCGATAACGCCGCCGAGAAGCATGATCGCCGTCGCCTCGAGGTAGTGCGTCATGTCGAGGTCGGTCCAGACGCCTGCGATCAGGAAGGCAGGGATTGTGAAAATGGCACCGGCAGCGACCGACTCACCGATCGACCCGACCGTCCTGGCCATGTTCTCCTCGAGGATGGAGCCTTTAAAGAGACGCAGAAAGGCCATACCGATTACGGCGGCCGGGTAGGTGGCGGCGATCGTCATACCGGCCTTCAGGCCCAGGTAGGCGTTTGCCGCACCGAGAACCACAGACATGACAAGGCCGATGAGAAGCGCCCGGCCGGTGAACTCCGCCATTGATGTCTCAACAGGAACGTAGGGCTTGTACCCGGTCGATGGGCTTTCACTCGGTTTGATTTCTGCCATGCCACTCTCCTTGAGCAACTTACAGGTTGATCATGTTCCCTGATAATGCGGTAATAACCGGAATGTAGCATGTTTGAAGGAAAGGTCACAAGGAGTCGACGGGCTAAACGGGGGACAGAATGCCGAATTCTCAGAGCACAGAAAGACAAATTGGAATGAGCCGCCTGCGATTGGTAGTCGGCGATATAACTAAGGAAAAGGCGGATGCAATCGTCAACGCCGCCAACAGCAGTCTGCTGGGCGGGGGAGGAGTCGATGGGGCTATCCACCGCGCCGGAGGTCCCGCCATCCTGGAGGAGTGCCGCAAAATCCGGGACAGGCGGGGCGGTTGCCCAACGGGTCAGGCCGTATCGACCACGGCAGGCCGACTTCAGGCGAACTATGTGATTCACACCGTTGGCCCAGTCTGGGGAGGCGGCAACCGCGATGAGGATCAACTCCTCGCCTCCTGCTACAGGAACAGCCTGCAACTTGCCTCCGAACTCGGCTGCGAGTCGGTGGCTTTCCCGAGCATTAGCACCGGTGCCTACCATTTCCCCATTGATCGCGCAGCACGCATTGCCGTGCAGACGGCAGCGGAAGAACTGCCCAGAAGCGGGATCAAGGAGGTCCGATTCGTGCTTTTCTCGTCGTCGGACTTCAGTGTCTACGCACGCGCACTCGGTGAGCTGGCGGGGTAAACGGCGGGCGTTTTTGCCCCACCAGGCTTCGCCAACCGGGCCGAAAAGCGGCGGATTCTGAACAGCGAATCCGCCCTACGACCACTCGCCGTGCGAAAGCACTCAGTCGTAGGGCGGATTCGCTGTTCAGAATCCGCCGCTTTTCGGCCCGGTTGGCGAACGGTTTTAACAAGAATGTCAGTCCTGCGGGCCCTGCACTCTCCCGCAAGCCCGCAAACCCGGTCAGCTGGTCAGCTGGTCAGCTGGTTCCCGAAGTACCACTTGCGCTCGACTTGACGATTTCGATAACCTTCAGGTCCAGCTACCAGGAGGTGGCCGAAGTGCCAAGACGGCTTGCGCTGCAGTTGATTCTCTCTTTGACCGTGATTGTCGGAATTGTCGCTGCAGTTACCAGTTATATCAACGTAAGAACTCAAGAGGATCAGTTGCTCAACGCCATGATCCTGGGTGCCGACCAGCTGTCGAACGGCATAACCAGCGCGACCTGGCATGCGATGCTCGCCGACGACCGGAACTCGGCTTACGAGGTCATGGAGACGATCGCGGAGAAGCAGGGAATCAGCCGCATCCGGATCTTCAACCGGGAAGGGCGCATCATGTTCTCCACCCGTCCGGAGGAGAACAACCAGACAGTCGACAAAGGATCGGAGGCATGCGCGCTGTGCCACTCGTCCTTGAAGCCGATCCTGACCGTTGATCCGACGTCGCGGGCCAGGATTTTCCCTGATCCCGATGGGGACAGGAAGCTGGCCATGGTCACCCCGATTTACAACGAGCCGGCATGCAGTCAGGCAGCCTGTCACGCACATCCGGCCGAGATCAAGGTGTTGGGGGTGCTGGACGTGGATCTCGACCTGCAAACGGTCGATGACCAGCTGAGCCTGGCAAAATGGCGGACTTTCTTGTTCACACTGATTCATATTCTGCTCATAGGCATCTTCATCGTTCTGTTCACCAGACGGTTCGTGGCGGTGCCGATCCGCAGGTTGATCGAAGGGACCCGAGCCGTTGCCCAGATGCAACTGGATAAGCCGATTCGCGTGACGTCCAGCGAAGAGCTCGGGGAGCTGGCCAGCTCGTTCAACACCATGCGGGAACGCCTGAAAGAGGCGCTCGATGAAATCAATCAATTTACGGCAAGCCTGGAGACCAAGGTCAGGGAAAGGACCCAACAGCTGCATATCGCGCATCGAAAGCTCCTGCAGGCCGACCGCCTTGCGTCATTGGGTCAGCTGTCGGCCAGTGTCGCTCACGAGATCAACAATCCGGTTTCGGGAGTCCTCAACCTGTCGATGCTGATGCAGCGGATCCTGAAAGACGACGGAATTCCGCCGGGACGCCTGGCGGAGTTTCGAAAATATCAAGCCCAGGTCATCAGCGAAACGGCAAGGGTCGGTCGGATCGTCTCGGATCTTCTCGCCTTCTCCAGGCGATCGAAACCCCACACGTCGATGGGCGATCTGAACAAGATCCTCGAAAACACCGTGTCGCTGGTCTCACACAAGCTGAAGCTGGCCAATGTCTCAGTGGAGACTCATTTCGCCGCTGATTTGCCAGAGCTCCTGTGCGACGGGTCACAGATGCAGCAAGTCGTGATGAACCTGATCATGAACGCCGCCGAAGCGACGCACAACAAAGGAACCGGTAAGGTCATTCTACGGACCTTCGCGACCAACGAGGGCATCGTCCTGGAAGTCGAAGACAACGGAGAGGGCATTGCGCCGGAGCTGCAAACCAAAATCTTCGATCCTTTCTTTACCACCAAGGAGGAAGGGAAAGGAGTCGGGCTCGGACTGGCCGTCGTGTACGGGATCATCAGGGCGCATGGGGGAGACATCGAGTTTCAAAGCGTGGTGGGCAAAGGAACCACGTTCCGCGTGACCCTGCCGCTTGGAGAAGAGACGCGGGGCGGTGGACCGGCGGCTCCGGAAATTGGACAACCAGTGTGAGCAGTGTATGCCTGGTTTCCGTCGGCCGGGTCGATGAAGAGGTCCTTGACGTCATTTCCAAACGGGTCCAGGAGGTCTTCGCAATTGCGGTTATTCGGGGTCCTGTCTTGCCCGAGCCAGGCCAGGCATTTGATGGACGGAGACGACAATACAGCTCCGTAACTATCATGAGGGAGTTGGTGAGTTTGCGCCCGCCCGACTCCTCTCGACTTCTGGCGTTAACCGAGAAGGATCTTTTTATCCCCATGCTGAGCTTCATCTACGGACAGGCTCAACTCGGAGGCCACGTGGCAATGGTCTCCCTGGCCCGGTTGCGCCAGGAATTCTACCAGATGCCGACCAATCACCGTTTGACCGTCTCTCGCGCCGTGAAAGAGTGTTTTCACGAGCTGGGTCATACTTTCGGGCTGGTCCACTGTCTGATTGCTGAGTGCCCGATGGCGCTCTCGACGAATATTGTGCAACTCGATCGGAAGACGGCCGACTTCTGCCACGCTTGTTCGATAATGCTGGCGGAGGCAATCGCCCATTTGAGACAAGGCCAAGGTTAGCAGGCGGTGACGACAGCTGAAGGCGTCACCGGGGAGAGGATATGAAAACCCGTTGGGAAATCCTGGTGGTTGACGATGAGGAAGTGATGCGCGAATCCCTGGCAGCCTGGCTGCGCGAAGACGGCTATTCGGCCGACACCGCGGCATCGGGGCGAGAGGCGATCAACAAGGCTCGACAAAAAGAATACGCGATGTACTTCGTCGACCTGAAAATGCCTGGAGGAATCGATGGGATCGAGACCATGATGGAAATCCACCGGCTGCAGCCGGACGCCTCGATCATCATCATCACGGCCTACGCCACGGTCGATACGGCGATCACCGCCATGAAGGAGGGCGCCCAGGAATATATCGTCAAGCCCTGTAACCTGGAAGAGATCTCACTGCTCGTCAATCGCATTATCGGCGTCAAGAACCTGCAGAGGGAAAATGCACTGCTGAAGAAGAAGCTGAACCGCCGGTACAGTCTGCAGGACATCATCAGCAAGAATCCGCGGATGCAGGAAATCTTTCGGTTGATCAAGGAAATTGCCAGCCTGAAAAGCACGGTTTTAATCCAGGGGGAAAGCGGAACCGGCAAGGAGTTGATCGCCCGCGCGATCCACTACACGGGCGAACGGGCCACCAAGCCATTCGTCGGCGTTTCCTGTGCTGCACTTGCCGAAACGCTTCTGGAATCCGAGTTGTTTGGCCACGAAAAGGGCTCGTTTACCGGCGCCGTTGCGCAGAAGAAAGGGAAATTCGAGCTGGCCGGCGGAGGGACCATTTTCCTTGACGAAATCGGGGACATTCCCGCGAAACTCCAACTGGATCTGCTCCGGGTGCTGCAGGAGAGGAGCTTCTACCGGGTGGGTGGCACTGAGGAAATCCGTGTCGACGTCCGGGTGATCGCTGCTACCAATGTCAACCTGCAGGAAGCCGTCCGGGAGGGGGTTTTCAGGGAAGACCTATACTACCGGCTGAATGTCATCAGCATCCGAATTCCGCCCCTTCGCGAGCGCCTGGAGGATGTGCCCCTGCTCGCCCACCACTTCCTTGAACAGCTCTCGCTTCAGCTCGGCAAAAAAGTCGAGCATATCTCCGAGGCCGCCCTGCGACTCCTCATGAACCACAGCTGGCCTGGGAACGTCAGGGAACTCGAAAATGTCATCGAACGAGCGCTGGTTACCTGCCGGGACAGCCTCTTGTCTGAGGACGATTTTCAGTTCCTCGCCCACGAACTGGAAGGGAAGAAGGTACTCCAGGAGTCTCCTGTGCTGACGCTCCGTGAGTTGGAAAAACAGGCGATAGAAGTGGCCCTGCGACGTACCCAGGGCAATATGAAGGAAGCGGCCGCGGTTCTTGGGATCGACCGGTCGACGCTCTACGAGAAGATCAAGAAATACGAGATCGCGCGGTAGGCGGAACCTGACCGGCTGACCGGTTGACGGGCTGACCTGCTGACCGGCTGAGGAAATCACGGGCCAAGAAGCATAACGAGAACCCCAGAGAAGCCATCGCCTTCTCGATGGTCCGACCTCCGAGGCGGGCACCCTCCCAATGGAATGGGACTTATAAAACAGCGTGCCAGCCGGTCAGCCGGTCAGCCGGTTAGGGCCCGCTTGCGGGCGTTACGGTTCCATGAACAGGGCGGCACAGGCGTTGTCCCACTCCGCCTTGGAACAGTTTTCGGCCAGGTTCTCGGTCACGGTTCCCCCGTCGGCCAGAGCTGGACCGGTCGCACCCGATAGCGCTACCTGGAGGCGTTCAAATTCCCGGTTCATCCACGGTGCTACCTCCGCGCCCGCCAGAAGCTGTCGGTTTGCGCACAACTCGTTTTGAGGTCGCACCCTCACGTACCATTCACCGTCCGGGCAGCCAGTGTCGACGACGTCTCCCTCGACAGGCGACAGCACTCTGGCCTCCCGACCGTTCTTCGTCATTCGCCAGGCGGTTCCGTTGATCTGCAGATGGTCTCCCGCCTTTGGAAATGAAACCACGTCGGGTCGTCCGAAAACCGCCGTGGCGAACACGTCCAGCCCGACGGTAACCGTGCCGTCTGGTTGTGGTTGGACCCAGGAATGGCCACGATGGTAGAACCGGTCAAGCGGGACCTCCAGGCCGGCGACCGCCGTCGTCTCCTGGCCCACGGGTGCGGATGGTGCGACCGCGCCCTTTTCGAGCAGCTTGGCATGCGTGGGACAGGAGCTGCAGTCAAATGCCCTGTCACAGATTCTGGCTTGAAAGAGGCCGTCCAACTCGTGGCGGCACTTTTTCTCGGCCTCTGGCAAATCGTGGAAGTCGTGCTTCCAAATGATCGACGCGGCTTTCTTTTTGCGAAAGTTGAGGCCGGATCGCAAGGCCGCCGTCAGCCCGGTTGCGCCGATGACAATCGCGACGATCAGGAAAAGTCCGACGAATATGAGATGTCCGGCTTCCCAGTGAAAGCCGTGAATTCCGGGTAACATTCATCCTCCTCGCTAAGTGCCTCGTTTCAGAAATACGGTAACGTTTGTGGCGAGCGCTACGGCCTCGATGGCGCGAAGCGACGACGAAGGCGATGCCAGAGCATCGTCGAGGAGGAGCGACAAAGCAAGCGAGGCCGTCCCGCCGCCACCCGGAGGGCCGAGGCCCTGGCGGGCGATCTCTTTGTCGTTCGTCGTCGCCGATGCTCCGGCATCGACTCCTCCTCTCTTCTCGACCTCGCCTCGCCAGGGCATCGGCAAACGTCACCGCATTTCTGAAACGAGGCACTAAGCAGCCAATCTCACCGATGTGAATTTTTCGGCTGCAGCTTCCTTTTCATGAGGGAACAGGTTCAAGTATCTGTACGAAACCGAATAAAGAATCACCCCGTACGCGACCACGGCCAGAAACGTCGCAACTTCCTGCCAACTGGGCCAGTACGTCATGAACTGGTCGAAGGGAAGAGTCGGAAGGGCGAGCGTCTGAATCGTCATGACGAATCGGTTCAAGGCCACTCCGCAGCAGACCAGAACCGCTGCTGGGATCAGCCAGGCCGGCTTCTCTCGCAGTCGGCGGCTCAACAACACCAGCGCTGGAAGCAGTCCAAAGACGATGATTTCCGAGAACAGAATCCATGTGCCGAACGGTCTCCATGCGTAGAACTCGTGCGCCTGGAAGCCCATTGAAGGAGTCGTGCTGTTGATCCACCAAAGAGTATCGAGCGCCTTGAGCATGACGTAGAGAACAAGCAGGGTCCCGGAAACACGGCCGAGGAATGTGAAAGCGGACTTCTTGACCAACTCGTGCCTTGTGATCTTCTGGACCGCCCAGGTGACGAGCAAGAGAAAGCTCGGACCGGCGGCGATCGCAGACAATATGAACAGGAAAAACGTCGAAGGCCAGATGGCAATACCTTCTCTGAAGGCGAACGGTCGCCCTTGGAGTACGCCGTACAGGCCGCCGAGAGATCCCTGGTGGAAGAAGGAGAGCAGCGTGCCGATCCCGGCCAGGACGGGCATGACCTTGTGCAACTCGAACTCGAAAACCAGGAATGCCGGTATGCGTCTCACTCTGCGGTTTTTCAGCAGCAATGGCACATACTCGATGCTCAGCACGATCAGGTAACACGTTATGCAAAACGTAACTTCGGTCAGCATTGAGTGCACGTTCGGGTGCCAGAATGTGAACCAGGCGCGGAGCGGTTGGCCGACGTCAACGGCCAGGACTGCAACTGCGCCCGAATAGCAGATCAGACCGAGCACTACCGCGCTGTTGATGACCGCCTTCAGCTCGTGCCTCTTCAGAATGTAAAGAAGGAAGCCGGTGAAGAAGGCCCCGGCACCGAGTGCGATAACCGCGAGATCGAGGAAGATCCAGATCCCGAAGGCGAACCGGTTGTCCATGTTTGTCTGGTTCAGTCCTTCGATGAGGCACAGCCCGGCTCCGTAAAGTCCGAAAGCCAGCAGACCGAACCACGGGGTCAGCCACAGGAGGAACTTCCAGAACGGCGCCCGTTCCAATCCTCTGCTAATCCACGCCCTATCCATGCTTTTCCTCTCTCCCGTTCTTAAGCGGCGTTGCCGCTAATTGCCTGACCCAAGGCTGGCGAGTCAGGTAGTACACTTTCGATTCCGTTCCCAGCGACTCGAGAAGCCTGAATGCTTGCTCGCCGGACGCCATTTGAGATACTTCGCTCCCTTGGTCCGCCAAGTCGCCGAATTTGATTGCGCCGGTTGGACAAGCCTCTGCACAAGCCGGCAAGTACTCACCGGGTGCCAGTTCGGTCCGGCCTTCCGCGGCCGCTTTCGCTCGTGCCGCGTGGTATCGGCCGTGGCAGAAATTACATTTCTCCACGACACCGCGCATTCTCGGAGACACTGCGGGATTCAGCGCCTTCTCCATTCCGGCGGGCCAAACCGGGTCCCACCAGTTGAAGTACCGGGCGTGGTAGGGGCATGCGGCCATGCAGTAGCGACATCCCAGGCACCGTTCGGGCATCTGCCCGACCACTCCGGTCTGCGGGTCGACATCAACCGCCTGCTGAGGGCAAACCGAAACGCAGGGCGTATGTGTGCCGCACTGCTGGCAGCTGACCGGAATAAAAACGGTGCGATGGTTTGGGAATTCCTGCCCGTTCGAGACGCGGTAGACCTTCAGCCAGGTGATCGCTTTTCGCTCGCCGGCGGCCTGCGGAACGGGCGGTACATTGTTTTCGACGGCGCAGGCGACCATGCAGCTTCCGCAGCCGTTGCACTTATCTATGTCGATGACCATCCCGAGGCGGGAGGGTTTCGTTTGGGGTTTCTTTATATCTGACATCACGCCACCTCCAGCCGGCCCGGCATCACCCGACACGTTGCATCTGTTCCAGTCATCAAGCCCGACTGGTCTTCGCCGGTTGGATCCTCCAGTAAAAGCACTCCGGGCATTATTTCTTCGGACAGTGTGACAGGTACATCCAGGCTCCCGGATGGAGTCTGTACCGTGACCGTCGTCCCGGCGAGTACACCCTGTTTCGCCGCGGTCGCCGGATTGATCATGCATGTGCGCTCGGCATGAAGACCGGACTCCCAGGTGATCTTTGCCAGCAAGGGAGAAACTTTGCTGTCGTATGCCCGCCCCTCGGCACTGACCACGGTGAGGGGATACTCCGAGGGGGCGACATCGGCGAGGCCACCTCGTTGGGCAGCAGCCTTGCGCATTCTTTCCACATCTCCAGAATCCGGGCCCGCAAGCGAGAACCGACGAGTTGCCGGCTTGATGGCCTCCGGAGCCGCGTTCTCCCAGCGAGCTCCCCCGGCGAGTGCCGTCCACAGCTCATCCGAAGACGAATAGTCCGTGACCGCTTTTGCCTGACCGTCAGCCGGAGAGACGACGTTCCCAATGCCAGCCTGGTGGATTGCCGCTACTTTCTGTTTCGCCGCGTCCTCGTAGGAAACGGGTGATGTCGCGAGCCCGGCAGCCACTGCCGTGTGATTAACAAAATCCAGAAGGTTGAACAGACCCGGTCGCGGGTCAACCAGACGCGCAGACAGTCGGAGCGAGTTCGCCGTGTCGTCGACATTCCCGGGAAGCTCCTCGATTGCTTCTCCAAAAACAGGCGAAGGCACGACAACGTCGGCGCGCTGTGCCCAAGCAGTTGGCAGCCCGGCCAGAACGACCACAACTGCCTGATCCGGCGACAGCTTCGGCTGAACCGCGGCCCAGGGTGGGAGATCGTTTCCAGAGCTCGCGTCCACGATCAAGAGTTCGACCGATCCGTCTGGAATGGCGGCCAGGGCCCTGACAACTCCGGGACCGGGTTGGGAGGCAGGTGTTGGTCCCGCCACCTGGCTCTGAGACGGGGAGGGCCGGGCGAGTGCTCCGCCGGGCCTGTCCAGGTTACCAAGCAGGAAGTTCAAACCCTGGATGGCCAATTCCTCGGCGCGGGAGACCGGCCCGCTGACGTATCCGCGTGATATGACAAGCGCCGGTCCTTCCTGCGCGATCGCTCTGGCTGTCTGGGTGATGACCTCCGGCTTGAGTCCGGTTAATCCGGCCACCCGTTCCGCGGAAAATTCCGCGACGAGCTTTCTGTAAGGTGAATCGACCTCGAGGTCCGGGCAAGTGACCGATGGGTCGACCAGCTTTGCCTCGATCAGGACGTTTGCCAGCCCGAGGGCCAGTGCCGCTTCGCTGCCCGGTTGAATTGACAGCCAAACGTCGGCGGCTCTTGCCGTGAGGGAGCAGTTCGGCTCGACATGAATCAGCCTGGTTTTTCGGTCAGAGCTTGCGAACTGAGCGAGCATCCGGCCGGATGTTCCCCAGCCTTCCAGCAGCGGTGCACCGAAACTGAGAACCATCTTGCTGTTCGCAATATCAAGCGCCCAGTTTTGGTCGCCTTCGACCATGCTGCCCAGCACGCTCACTCCATCGCCGTCGTTCGGGCAACCGACATAGGCGGCGTGCGGGAAGCGGGCGAGTAGCGCCAGGAGCGCATCGGAGCCGGCTGTACCCGGTCGGTTCCCGAGGATTGCCAGATAGCTGTCGCTTGGCTGCGTCTGCTGGGCCAGTCGCTGTAGCTTCCCCGATACAACCCGGGTCGCGTCGTCAAGACTGGACGGCTTCAATTCGTCGCCCTTCGCGCGCACGAGTGGCTGCGTCACCCGGTCCGGGTGGTAACGCAGGTGATGGGCGACCAGCCCCAGGGGACAGAGAAACCCGAGGCCGATGTCTGACCGGATACCGGCTAGAGAGACGGGCTCCGCTTCTATGCAGCGAACCTGGGCGGCGCATCCGGAGCCGCATAAGGTACAGTTGGTGTACTTGAAAGACACCGCGCCCTTGGGCGGTTTCGGAATCCAAGACCAGTTCTGGGTCCAGATGGAGACATCATCCAGGAGTTTCCACGGCAGGGGGGACAGCATAGTTCCCACAGCCGCGCCCCCGGCAAATCTGAAAAGATCGCGACGAGATATAATGGCCATAAGAAAACAAGGTCTGTTATTTGTGACACAGTAAGCAGTTATCCTCGACTCCCCGTTCCGCGTGGCAATCGATACAGTCGTCCATTTTCGCGCCCTCCCAACTCGCCCGGGAAATCCGAGAGATGGAGCGGCCCCAGATGTCGCGGCTGTACCCGCTGATGCGGTTGCGCTCGAACGGACGAAGCGTGTCCGTTTTTCCGTGCGCACCGTGGCACCTTTCACAGGCAATTTCGGCCCGTTTCACGTGCTGGACGTGGGAGAAGTAGACGTTTTCCGGTTGTTGGGCGTAAACCAACCAGGGAATCTCGCGGTTCTTCGAGACATATTCCTGGTACAGGACCTTCTCTGCGACTGTTTTTCCCTGGGGTTCGGAATGACAACCCGTGCAGTTTTCAACCTTTGGTATCCCGGCGAAGGACCCATCCTCCCTGAATGAATGGCAGTCCTCGCAGCTCATTCCGGCCTGTTCGCCGGTGTGCACTTTGTGACTGAAATCGAGTGGTTGCTCGACTCTCTCATAGAGTGCCAGGGGAAAAACCCACCAACCGACGAAGAGGCTCAGAACGAGGCCACCTAAAAACCCGATCTTACCGCGCAACTCCAAGGCGACCTCCTCCGTTAATGAAGGGGGAGAAAAACTCGTTAAACAAGGTGAGCGCGTCCTCACGGCTGATGTGCTGGAGCAAACCCCTGGCCCATGTTCCCCCGTCGGTGGCCAGTTGAACCCCATCCAACTCCGAGGAGGGCAGGCGCCGATGGATGAACTGGGTCAGTCGATCACACTCCTGACGCATCCAGGCGAAGGCCTCCTTGCCCCGCATCAAACCTTCGGTTACCGCGATCTCCCCGCCCCGGACCTCCATGCCCTCGAACAACCAGCCGAAACTGTATGGGTCCGACCTGATCCGATCCGGATGAGAACGCAGGTAGTGATTCGCGTACGTGATTTGGAACGGGTTCGGAAAAATAAGCTGCAGTTCCTTTCCGTCCGCTGCGATAACGACGGAAGGCCGCCGAATTCCGCCATTGCCGACAAAGGTGAGGCCCTCGATGGACTCCAGCACGGCGGCTAGAAAACCGTCGATCCCCACGTGGCAATATCCTTCGCTGCTCAGATCCAGCCACATGTGGTTGGATGAGTAAAAAAGCCAGCCGGGAACCCGGATCCCATCGATCCAGACTTCTCGGGGTTCCACCTGCTCAGCCCCCGAAGCGCTCTCCGTCACCGCGTGTTCGCTCACCACGTCCGGCTCGACCAGCGCCAGAAACAGCTCGCAATAGCGGTGAGAATCCGTCGCACAGCGAGACAGCGATGGCTCGGCGTAGGGAATCAACTTTGGCGTAGAGTCAGCCGAGCAGTACTGGACGAGTGAGTCGTGAAGAAACGGACAGGATGGCGTCGGAGGACAGACGTCGGAACAGAGACTGGGCTGCGCCTGGAACCAGGAGCACTGGTGATAGCTCGGGTTCGAGCATCTTTCCAGGCCCTCGGAAATCAGCGAGCTGAGCAGCATCTTGCGGTACGGAGCCACGCTGCAGGAACGAGCGTGTCCGCCCTTTAGAAAAGGACAAGGCATTTTTACGTTTCCTGTTCTGCCAGACGAAAGCGGCCGGCTGAACGAGTTACTTGTCTTTCGGCTCCTCGACCTTCTCACCACCGTCGGCCATCGTGAGACCGAGCCCATCCAGAGCGAAAGCGTGATCATCAGCTTCGACGTGAGCGCGTTTGCGCTCAGTCGCGAACAATTCTTTGAAAACCGCCCGACCGATGACTACACAACAGACCAGCGTTACCAGGCCAAGGACAATGTTCGTCAGGTTGAGCCAGTAGGTTTGCGGATCGCTCATGTCTAACACAGCTATCTCCTCTCGTTTCGTCGACGGACCGGCTCCGGCCGGTCCCGCACGGCGGCGAACGTGTATGTCTGACAGCCGCCTGCGCTAGAGCTTGTAAGCAAATGTCGGACCGTTCGAAGGAAAAGGGCGCAAGGCGATGGCTATAAGCGACGCGCAATCAACACATAACCATTTTTATAAGGGGCAAGCAAGACAACGCCGTCCGGAGGCTTGGTGTGGGCAATTCCGGCACGTCTGTGGGATTCCCCTACACGAGGAGCGCGTGGCCGTTTCGGAGCGAGGGACGTGTCGAGGGTGTCTAAAAAGTCCCGAAGCGGCTCCATTCGATCTCGCCCTCCGCACGCTTGTTCCTTACCACCCGAAATGGTTAGAATGGCTCGTCATGCAAAGCGGTTTATGGCTTCTGCTCGGAACGGCAGCGAGTATCGGTTTTGTGCACACGCTGATTGGTGTCGATCATTCGCTTCCGTTTATCGTCATCGGCAAAGCGCAGAGGTGGACCTACCGAAAGGTCCTCTTGATCACAACGCTATGCGGGGTCGGGCACGTTCTTTCCTCGGTGCTGCTCGGCTTTGTGGGAATAGCGCTGGGTGTTGCGGTTGAACGCCTCGAGTGGATCGAGGGCGGCCGCGGAGAGCTTTCCGCCTGGCTCTTGATCGGCTTTGGGATTGCCTATGCGAGCTGGGCTTTCTACCGCTACCTGCGAAGTCGTCCCCATGCTCATTCTCATTTTCACGAAGACAGCCAAGCTCACGCGCACGAACACGGTCATACCAACGAGCATTTGCACCCGCACAAACTCGGGCGCCGAAGCCTCACCGTCTGGACGCTTTTCGTGGTGTTCGTCTTTGGCCCCTGCGAGCCGCTGATCCCCCTCCTGATGGTGCCCGCGCTGGAGTACAACTGGGGAGCGGTCGCGCTCGTGGCCTCGGTCTTCAGTTTGACGACCATCTTCACCATGGCCGTCGTTGTGACGATCGGGTACTTCGGGCTTCGGCCTTCGTTCCTCCGCCTTTTCGAGCGTCACGTCCACATCGTGGCCGGCCTGATGATCGCGGCCAGCGGGCTGGCGATCAAACTCTTCGGAATCTAGCTTCCACACAACATGAGCACCAAGCGTCAGGATGTTCAGCGTCTCCTTGGTGACCTCGACCCCGAGACGTTTCGGGAGTGGGGTCACGAGATCGTCGACTGGATCGCCGAATACCTAAAGAGCCCCGAAAAGTACCCGGTTCTTTCCAAAGCCGAGCCTGGTTGGGTGCGGGGTCGTCTTCCGGCTTCTCCTCCTGAGCAGCCCGAGTCGTTCGAAGCTGTCTGGCGCGATGTTCAGACGATCATCCTGCCCGGGCTGACACACTGGAATCACCCCGGCTTCATGGCCTATTTCGGAATCACCGGTTCCGCGCCCGGTATTCTTGGCGAGCTCCTTTGTTCGGCGTTCAACGTCAACGCGATGCTCTGGAAAACCTCTCCGGCAGCGACGGAGCTGGAAGAAGTCGTACTCGATTGGCTGCGCCAGATGCTGGGCCTTGCAAAGGACTTTCAAGGAATCATTTACGATACGGCCTCGACCTCGACTCTCCACGCGATCGTGGCGGCCCGAGAGGCGATTCCCGGCTTGGACGTTCGCGAACAAGGTCTGGCAGGCCGGTCAGATACCCAGATGCTGCGCCTCTATACCTCCGAACAAGCGCACTCATCGGTCGAAAAAGGAGCCATCACCGCGGGAATCGGTCACCAGAACGTTCGGAAGATAGCGGTCGACAGTGATTTTCGTATGGATACGGCCGTCCTCGAACGCGCGATAGTCGAGGATCTTGCCGCCGGTTTCCGGCCGTTTTGCGTCGTCGCGACGGTCGGGACAACCTCCACTACCAGTATCGATCCAGTGCCCGCGATCGCACGCATCTGCAATCAGTACGGACTGTGGCTCCACGTTGACGCGTCTTACGGAGGCGCGGCGTCGTTGCTTCCCGAAATGCGCTGGGTCTTGGATGGTTGCGACCTTGCCGATTCGATCGTTGTCAACCCGCACAAATGGTTGTTCACTCCCGTGGACCTCAGTGCCTTCTACTGCCGCCGGCCGGCGACCCTGAAGCAGGCATTCAGCCTCGTCCCCGAGTACCTGAAGACAGGTCAGGACGACGTGGTCAAAAACTACATGGACTACGGCTTTCAGCTGGGACGGCGGTTTCGGGCTTTGAAGCTCTGGTTCGTCATCCGGACATTCGGCAGTGAAGGTATGGCGGCCAGGGTGCGCGAGCATATCCGGCTGGCCCGGATCGTCGCGGACTCCATTGATCAGCACCAGGATTTCGAGAGGATGGCGCCCACTCCATTCAGCACGGTCTGTTTCCGCGCTGTGCCATCGGGTCGCCAGACGCCCGATCTCGATGGTCTGAACCAGCGGCTGTTGGAGGAAGTAAACCGAAGCGGTGAAATCTTCCTCTCACACACCCGGTTACGCGGCCAATTGACGCTGCGGATGGCAATCGGGAACATCCGAACCGATGAAGCGCACGTCCGCCGGGCCTGGCAATTAGTCGAGGGCTCGCTGGCCAAACTGGCGCCGCCCCGCGACCCCAAGGACCTCTAGGACAATGCCAACAACAACGAACGCAACAACTGATGGTTCTCTCCCTGGTGTCCCTGCGGTCCTTGATGTCCTTGAGGTCGTTTCCTCCTCGCCAGGGCAAACGCGGTCCTCGGATGTCTAACCGGCGACCGCCCCGGCTCTTTCTCCATTCTTCTGGCGGGAGCCGTTTGGGGTTTTCTGACGTTCCTCGCCGGACTCGATGACCTCTTCGAACCACTTGCTCGTGTGGGAGCGGACCATCTGGTGCAGGTAGATCCGGCCTATGAATGGTTCGGGGTGGTGGAATGAACTGAGGTACAGGTTGATGAGCGCGTTCGAGTACTTGTCCAGGTAGATGTTGTCGATCTGAGTCGGGTCTCCGAGCACAATCAGCTTGGTGTCATCGCCGAGCCGGGTCCCCAGTGTCCTCATCTGGAACGGGTTCGCGTTCTGGGCTTCGTCGAATATGACGATTGATCCGGAGAGGTCGGCGCCCCGGACATCTGCAAGGTTGACGAACTCGATGATGCCCGATTCGATCAGTTTGTGATAGCCGGCGTCGGGCTCCGGACGATCATCCGCGGTGAATAGCCTGAGCTTCTCGATGAAAGGCCGCATTTTAGGGATCAGTTTTCGCTTGACCGAGCCGGGGAGAAAACCAATGTCTTCGCCCAGTCGGCTCTTGGTGATCACCGGTTTAACGAGCTTGATCGAGTCATAGCGCGCCTCTTTGAGGACTTTTTGAAGAGCGGCGGCCATGGCGATGTATGTCTTGCCTGT
>Ga0105092_10000267_pt1 | contig 26749 bp, 13 predicted proteins | sample PPLLak2March2015_FD_87021 | JGI IMG/M metagenome (GOLD analysis project Ga0105092, IMG submission 87021) | Freshwater sediment microbial communities from Prairie Pothole Lake near Jamestown, North Dakota, USA - PPLs Lake P7 Core (1) Depth... | ecosystem: Environmental > Aquatic > Freshwater >... | reverse complement strand
TGTCCTCCTGTACGATCAGGGTGTCAAAAACAAACTTCCCCCTGTTGATCACTATATCCAATCCTAGGCCGCTGATGTTGAGCGGAATTTCAGAATATGTTGTGTAATTGGTGTTGATCCCTACAAAATCATCCATGAAGTATATTTCCGAAAGGGCATGGTAGGCAACAAAGTTGTACAGTGGATTTGCTGCATTTGTGTAATCCATGCGTCCCGGGCTTATCCGGTTATTCAGATCCTCTATGGTAAAAATTCCCTGTCTGTTAAATACGGAATCATGTTCGACAAGCAGGCTGAAAGGACTTTTTTGAATGACTTCATCCTTAATGTTGATATCAAAGGTTTCACGCTGACCAGTCTCATCCACTGCACTCCTGAATATAGTATAGCCCTCCCGCAGCGAGAGCCATTCGTAGGTTGTATAGGAAATCGGCTTTAACATGTTGCTGATAACATGGATAAGGCCGTTTGACATTTCGAGGTTCGTTTTAATGACGGGTGCCTGATTGTTAATTTTGTAATATGAAGTATCGGTTTCAATGACAAAGCCGACCGTGAGAAAATCCCCCGACAGGGTATAGGCCGGAAGGGCACCAAAAGGAAAATCGTTGGAATTAATGCTCATGTTAACTACATGGTACCTGCACAACTGGGCTACGTATTCGGCGTTATTCAGCAATTCGTCCAGGTTGGAAAACTGATCGTTCTCCGCAATAAACTGATCAACAGCATCATTGTCAGGCAGAAACAAAGTATAACCAACACCGTTGGGGTTATAGGCACTCATTGTCATATCGATCCCGCCTTTCTTCAAAATCAGAAGGAAATCCGAATACAGGTCCTTGTTTTCATTAATATAGTCGTAAATTGTCATGTCCTCCTGTTCCTCGAAACTGGCATCAACAGGCTTTTCCTGACAGGAAAATGTCATGGCCAGGACAATGAATGCGTTTATTAAAAACAGAAACTTCTTCATTGGCTAAAAATTATAAAAAGGGTTTTGCACCAAGTTTTTATTGCGTTCCATTTCCAGTTCATAAACCGGCAGATACCACCCCATCGGATTCGTCAGCTTTGTGGCCAGGATCCTTTTTTGGGTAGAAGGAACATTTCTGATAATAATTTCAATGAGTTTACTTTTGCGGCTGTAATTATTTCTTCTTCCCATTCTGAGCAGATCGAACCACCTTTTTCCTTCAAATGCAAGTTCCAGCGCCCGTTCATCCATAATGGCATCTTCATATGCCGTTTTGGAATCCGCAATATTTAAGGGCGGTACATCAGCCCTGTTACGGATTTCATTTATGATCGCAAGGGCATCGCTGAAACGGCCTAATTGAGACAACGCCTCAGCCTTCATCAGCAAAACATCAGCATAGCGATAAACGATCCAGTTGCAACTGTTGGCAACCGAACCGAATCTTTCAGTCTCGCCATCCGGGGCCATTCCCACATACTTCCAGATGATAAAGTCACTTTCCGAGTATTTTTTTATGGATGCATCCTCACCCCGCACCATTTCCCTGGCATACTTTTTTGCAAAGAGCTCCAGGGCATGATCGCTGGGATCATAATTATAGCTGTATTGCGCTGTCAGCCCGGCAGTTTTATTATTGTGATTGAGATTATTATCATACTGTATTTCAAAAATCCCTTCAAAGGAATTTCCCGGGTAATAAATCTCGAACCATTCGGCACTGGGCATAAGTTTGTACTTAATCGATGCCTCAATGTTCTGGACATGGCTGATGCAGGCTTCGTAGTCAAATGTCCACAACGCTATATCAGCCAGGAGGGCATCAATGGATGCCTTTGTTGCCCTTCCACGGGTTTCAGCGAAGGTAGGATAACCGTCAATTGTAGCATAATTCCTGATGTTTTCCAGATCCTGCCTGATCTGTACCAGCACCTCATCGCCATTGGTTTTCGGTAAATAAACATTGCTGGCGTCGGTTTCAGTCGGTTCGAGAACAAGCGGAACATCCTTATAAACCCTGACGAGATAAAAATAGCATAAGCTACGCAGGAAATAGGCTTCAGATAAGAATCCATACAGGAGATAATCGGAAAAGGTATTGTCAATACCCTGAACCTTGGGGGCAAATTTTATAACATCATTACAATCGTTGATGACCTTATAAAACATATTCCATGCGCAAAGGGTATTGTCCGGGTAGATATTGCCTTCCATAATCTTTTGTTCATCGTCAGGCTGGTTGATGTCACCTTTCACCATATCGGCCCGGATTTCACCGAATTTGAACAGCAGGTCGTCCATGTCCGCAAATGAAATATATGCTCCCATTACCACGGCCTCCACATCCTCCTTCGTTTTCCAGAATTCTTCCCGGATCAGACCCTGTGGCGGCAATTGTTCCATCCAGTCACTACAAGATACCTGGATCAAAATGACCAGGATAAACGCAAAAATTTTTCTATTCCCTTTTTTCATACACTGAATATTAATCAATTATCAGAACCCTGCCGACATGGTAAATGTAAACATCCTCGGAGGTGGGGTCTTGGCATTGTCAACCCCGATCCAGAAGGGATCCGAGGCATCCTGGCCGATTTCAGGGTCCTGGCCGCCATAATTCGTGAATGTCATCAGTTTGCGGGCGCTGAATGAAATTCCAAGGGTTCTTAATTTAAGCTTTTCACAAATCTCAGGTTTAAGTTTGTATCCGATCATCACATTCAGCAGCCGCATAAAATCGCCCTTTTCAACATAGCGGTCCGATCCCAGGTTATTGGCCGGATGATTCAGGTAAGCCCTGGGTAACATGTCTTTTTCATCTTGCCCCTGTACGCGCCACCTTCTCAGTACGGCTTTGCTCTGGTTATTTCTGCTGTCCATGCCTTCTGTTTCCATGGCCACCCCGTTAATAATATCAAATCCTAACCGGTAATGGAAGCCGCAGGAAAATTCAATACTTTTATATTTAAGCGAGGCTCCGAATCCGCCAATGAAATCAGGATTTGAATCTCCGATATACACCACGTCATTCAGATCTATTTTCCCATCGTGATTTATATCGGCATATTTCGCATCGCCTCCCTTAAATGTGTAGGTGCTTTGGAACATCATGGGTATGGGAATCCCTTCGTTGTCATACAGGATATTTCCCGCAGCATCCCGGGCCAGGGCATCTTCATCAGTGGAATATACGCCTTCATATCTGAATCCGAAAAATGATCCGATCGGCTGTCCCTGTATTACCCTTTTCGGGTATTCGCCATTGTTGATGGAGGTTGACTGCTCCCTGTTGAAGTTTGCCGGTAGCTGTTTGAAAGAGTTGATATTATGCGAAATGTTGGCATTGACTGACAGTCTGAAATCCTTTTTCTGTATCAGCCTGTATTCCATCATGATCTCCCATCCCCTGTTCCCGAGTTCTCCCCCGTTAAAGAACTTCAAAGAGTCAAACCCGGAAGAGCCTGGAATATAATAATTCTGGAACAGGAGATTGGTGGTAGTCTTATTATAGATGACACCCTCGAAGGATAACCTGTCGTTAAATAAAAGCATTTCCAGACCTACATCAACGGTTTCAATGGATTCCCATTTCAGGTTATCCAGCTGCACAAACCGATTCACAATGGAAGGGTAATTTCTGATGTAGGAACCCAGGTTGGTGGATTCGTACGTTGCAAAACGTGCATAGGGATCGGTCGGCTGACGGCCGGAAACGCCCCAGCTCATCCTCAGCAGACTCTCACCCAGGAAAGGAATTGATTTCATAAATGATTCCTGCGAAAACCGCCAGGCGCCCGACAGACCCTTAAACAATCCCCACCGGTGGTTGGAACCGAATGAAGAATGGGCATCCGAACGGAGGATTGTCTGGATCATGTATCTGTCCTTGTATTTGTAGTTCAGATTCAGTAATATGCCCAGTCCCCTTGAAGATCCGGAACCATCACCTATCCAGTTAATCTGGGGGTTAATGGCCGGATCCTGGATGCCTGTGCTTGGGGTTTTATTACCCTGGATATTCATCCATTCGTAATTTGACTGGTCCGTGATCCAGGTAAGGGCGCCCGATAACACGTGATTACTGGAATCAAAAGGCGAATCAAATGCAAGCTGGGTTTCTGTATTGACGGAAGAATACATATTATTCCCTTCTTCTGCCTTGTTGATGGTCCATGAAAGCCAATCGGCACCAATTGCATTATAAGGCAGGTAGTTGTTGCGCTTGTCGCCGCCAAACTGAAAAGAAACCGTTTCCCGGAGTTTAACCCAGTTCAGGAGGTTGTAGCTTAGCGTGAAAGAATTTTGCAGCGAATTTTCCACCCTGTCGTCTTTTCCCAGCCTGGCTACGGCAACGGGATTAAAAAATACACTGCCGCTACCCTGGTAGCTGTTTATGGGTGTAAAATACTCACCGGTCGGATTTCCATGCACATCCCGTTCCCATATGCTCATGTTGGGAGCCTTGACATATGCCATTTCCCGGATGTTCCGCTTTTCCAGGCTCAGGTTGCCATCCACCTTGTTATTGGTGTAACTGAATAAAACGGAAAACAAAATCTTTTTTGACAGAAAATAATCCAGGTTCACACGGGTTGAAAATCTCTTTGCATTGGTGCTGATAGTAGTTCCACCCTCATCCACATAACTGAAGGATGTGAAGTACCTGGTTTTCTCCCCGCCCCCTGATATGTTGAAATAATGGTCGTTGGTGACGGCATTTTGGGTGATGGCTCCGATCCAGTCCGTATTCGCTGAATAATTGTGAAAATTGAAATAATCCCTGTCGTATGCTATTTCCGGAGGAATTTCAAATATGCCCTCTTTGTTATGCCATTCTTCGAGCTGCAGCATGATATATTCATCGCCGTTAAGCATGGGGATGGCCCGGGGCTGAAAGTTCAGGGTCTTTTTATACTGGTAGTCGAACTGCACTTTTCCCAAACGCCCTTTGTATGTCTCGATCAGCAGAACTCCATCGGCTCCCTTTGATCCGTATATTGCGGTCGATGCGGCATCTTTCAGTACCTCGATTGATTTTATATCCTGCAGGGCAATGTTGATCAGATTGCTGATATCTTCCTGGTCTGCAGAACTGAGATCAAAATCCGAAGGAGTCATATACTGGGGTATCCCGTCAATAACGATCAGGGGCTTATTGTTCCCCATTGAGCTTAATCCCCTGATAACCAATTGGGAACCAGATCCAGGATCACCTGAAGCATCAATGATATCCAGACCGCTGACTCTTCCCTGAAGAGCATCGGAAGCGCTGACAACACCTACATCCCTCATTTCAACCATATCTATTTTTACCCGTGACGATGCAATATCCCGGTCCTCAATGTTGATCAGGCTGTTTTCTTCTTTCTTCCTTGCTGTTACAACGACTTCTCCAAGTTCAATATTCGACGATTCAAGTTCAATGGTCATGGTTCCTGCGCCCCCTGTTGGGATCACTTTGGTCCTGTACCCTATCATCACCACCTTAACCTCATGGTTTGGGTCCTTCATTTGAAGGACAAAGTCACCATTCACATCGCATACCGTACCATTCAGAACACGGTTATCCTGGTCGTATTCAATCACGGTGGCTCCTATCACGGCCATCCTGTCAGCTTTATCAATAACCCGCCCCCGGATCACCGCTTTTTGCTGGGAAAACGCCAGGGAAAAACTGAAAAGTCCCAGTACCAGTATTACTGTATTTTTGATTTTCTTCATGGGGAATTAAAATCTGGAGTCTATAATATTAAAGGCATAAGGTTGCATTATTTTGTATCCAGCTCGCTGAACAGGAGTACCCTGTCAATCTCATGTATGACTGCATTGGACAGTATTATGGGATAGGCTTCCGTGCCGGTTCCCAAACTCCGGGCAGCTATGATATTTGTTTTAAAGGATTCATTGATCACAGCATAGTCATAGTTGTGGTGCTTATCGGGAAATGTAATAACATCAATTCCCGGGTCAATGTAAACTTTCGTATATACTGTGGCATATGTCGTTGATTTCTCATCCACACGGTTGGTTTCGTAATAATCAGGCTGTTTGTTGCCATCCGTAAAAATCAGGTTACCCTGGATGAAATGCATCCTGAGAAATTTTCTCAGCTCATCCGTGGTTAGGGTATCAGTCCGGTAACCGGCCAGGGCAGCATCATTGGGGACAAATACCGTATAATTTTCATTTTCGGAAATAAATGTATACCGGTACTCATGTTCATTAGCCAAACCGGCCTGTTTCAGAAGATTATGAAACTGAGGATAAGTGTTCGAAATTTTGGTATAAAGTTCCGGGGCAGAAAAACTGAACCAATTCGTGATATCAAAGGTTGAACCATTATCTGAATTGGTACTGATTTTATCGGGGATGACAGTTGTCTGCTCCAGTCCTTTATACCCTATCGTAGTAGGAGACATGCCCCTGACCTCACCGGTTTCGTTGTTGATAACTATAAAGTTGCCTGCCAGGTTTCTGATGAATTCCTTCCTGGCGACTCCCCTCGGTGTTGAGGTACCGACGTGATTAAGGATCAGGTTCCTGAGATCATTTGTGGTAAGCGTGATCTTCTGGACTGAACTTCCCGAGATAAGGAAAACAGCAAATTGTTCCGTGATGCGATTGAAGTTCAGGGAAGAATCAAGAGCAAGGTGGGCATCGGATTCTACAAACAGCATGTAATTCTCACTCTCCCTTTTAAGTGCGGGTAACAAACCCGAGTATTCGATGGCATACATGGCCCTTGAGTATCCCCTGTTCAGGTAAACCGGACCGGTTACACTCCTGAACGCCCTGGGTACGATCATCTTATTCACTCCGGCAAAAGTGCAATTGCTTCCGTATTGTTTTTGGATGATATTGTCAGGTTCGATGGTAATCAAATCGTTTTCCCCATTATAATAGCCTTTCACAAAATCCGTGGGATATATGGGTCCATTAGCCATATGTGTATTGACAATCATTCGCTTGATATGATGCGGAGCTTCAGACACACTGCCCCACTTGTTATAACCGACAAGGTAATCCTGAACGAATTCATCAAAAGCATCGTTTGTCGGGGCTATCAGGCCATGATGGTAACGGATTGAAACATTGCCGGGCAATCCCATTGTACCCGAAGGTGCCTTCGTCTTTTCGTTAATGATGTCAAATGTTAATTCAGGATAGTTAATGTCGAAAAGGGAATCCACCACATAACCCTGATCAGCTCCTGGCTGGTCGTTTGTCTTTTCAACATTGTACCGGAATTCAGGAAAATTATTCACCACGTCCAGGAACTTTGAATAGGAATTGCTGCCCGTATTATTGCTTAATATTTGAAATGCGTTTTGAAGCGGCTCAACCACGCGGTCAATGATGTGTATAAAACCGTTCTCTGCGAATATGTCAGATGTAACAATTCTTCCGCCTCCGAAAAAAATATCATTTGCGCTTTCAAAAGGCCTGCCGAAATAAAATTCATAATCGGCTGAATTGAGATCATAAATGTCAAAATATTCCTTAAAGAATATAGGAGCGAATTTTCGTGAATCAGTAGCCAGTTTTCTGAACCATTGAGTTTGTAAAGTATCGACAATAATCAGGGTTTCCTCTTCATTCTGTGATACACCATAGTTCCTGTCCTTATCCCTTAAAAGGGTTTCCCGTTTGTAACCCCGCGGTTCATCATTGTTCTGATCCAATGTATCTATCCAACCGTGGATATCCAGTGACCTTAACTGTTCTGAGCTCCATGGATTCTGTACAATGTGGTATTTTACCATGCGGCTGAGTTCCTGAAATGGAATATCCTCAACCGAGCTGTATCCGGGATGGTTTTGAAAATAGAGCTCAAAAGCTTCGTCATTCGGGGCAAATATTGTATAGCTGCCGGATTTGTTGATTATGCTGTCATATCCTGTGATCCGGATACACCTGGCAAATGTTGAAAGCTCCGGCCGATCCTTGATCTGGTCGAATACTTTCCCGGCAAGCCAGTCAGGCCGGCTGTATTTGCCTCCCGATTCAAACTGGTCATTGCAGGCTGCAGCAATTAAAAAAAGTATTGCGGCATAATAAGTTAGTATGTGCTTCCTCATGTTAATGGTTCTGTAAAGGGAATTTTAAATATAAAATATTTTTTTTAAACCAATTGATACCCATTAAAAAGATTTACAAATAAGATTCATTCTAAACAAACCCGCGATGAAAAATAATCCTTATTATATTAACACACAACAATATATAAAAATATTATTCCAAAGCATATAATTTTCATTTGTTAAAATTGGCTTTACAGGTATTTCATATTTTATTTTTATTACATTTATATTCAAATTACCATTTTTTGTTTACAGGTTCTTTTCAAATTGGTTGATAAACGTCAAACCGGCTATTCAATTTAACCCAAATAGTATCTTAATTATCTTTTTTAATCTTAAAACCTAACTTTATGAGGACTAAAACTTTACTATTTCTTTTTCTTTTCATGTGTGGGGTTCTGCAGGCGCAGGACACCATTCGAACCTTGATTATTACGGAGGTGAGGCTTGATGATGCGAGGCATACCTATGTTGAATTAACGAATGTAGGTTCCACAGCATTGAATCTTTCCCAGTTTGAACTGGGGACAATTTCACCCTGGACTGAACCCTGGTTACCACCTTCAAATGCATGGTTCATGCTGCCCGACAGGGATCTGGAACCCGGAGAATCCTTTGTTGTTGCAGGTGTCTATGACTGGACACCCAGGATGTGGCTGAAAAATCCCGATAATTACAGCCGTATCCTTAATAAAAAGGAATTCTGGTCCATTGCGGATATTAAACTGCATTTTCCGGAATCTCCGACCAATGACCCGACCGACAGTATTACGCCATATAACGCCGTTCTGGGCTTATGGAGTGGCAGGGACTGTCTTTACATCAGGCATCATATTTCCGCAACTGACTCGGTGGTTGTTGACCAGGTCAACGGAATTTTTGATGAAGACGATGGAACAAGCCGGGATGCGTCCCATGATGTGGCTGGGGTTACCCATGCAACCAATGAAGCCACTTTGATCCGGAAATTCGACGTAGAAAAGGGAAATATTGATTTTGAAAAAGGAAGAGGCCAGGATATGACTGAATCCGAGTGGATGCCAATACCCCTGCAGCTGGGTCATTGGGAAATGATGCGTACTTTATTCTGGACAGTTGGCAATCACGGGGACTATAACCTCGATGGTACTACACTGGTTTCCAATACAATAGAAATTGGCTGGGCCGATTCTACGCTTTTGGTTCCCTGGGGTGTCAGGAATGACGATTCCATCATGAATCAGTTTGAAAAGAAACCGGGACTTGCATGGCATTATCATTATGCCAAATCCTATGAGGATTCGGCCTATATTTCTGCCCGTACAGGTGACGTATTGACCATATATGCAGCTGGTAATGACCTGGATATGATCAATTTCAGGATCGAGATGGCCGAGCCAACTGCCGATGCCAAAATTGTTATTCCTATGAACGTGCCCAATGAGGATGGATTCTATGAAGGTACCGGACCTTTATATAAGGTAAGTGATGGTATACCCGGAATGGATACGATTGAGGGGGCCTCTTTCCGTGGAATCAGCTTTGCTTCGCGTGTCGATACCTTATTTAAATACCTTGAAAAAGCTCCCCTGGCAAGCTGGGAAATTATATGGGTTGATGACCAGGTCAGAACAGACCTTAAACATGGTGATATCCTTAAGGTAACAGCCGAGGATGGCTCCTCAAAGGAATATTTTATCAAGGTTGACGGTTACAGGCCCAGTCACAACGCTTTCCTGGGTTCGATCACCTGGCCCGACATTCCCGGGTTTTACAGGGGACAGTTCGGATGGCTGGGAGACACCATTCCCAATTTTGATCCGACACTGAATGAATATAAGGCTCAGATACCCTTTGAAGTCAGCAATGTTCCTGCGCTGATCGGAAAGGCAGAAGATGTCAATGCCAAGGTTGAAGTGGAAAGGGCGCGGAGTCTGACCGGCAGCGTAGCCGACAGGACCATCACCTTTAATACAACTGCAGAAGATGATACTTCATATATGGTTTATAAGATCCTTCTTGAAAAAGAAAAGGATTCCACAAATTTACAGCCCTGGGCTGCTGATCCTTTCATTTCCCAGTTTGTTTGGCAGGAGCAATGGCAAAATACTTTCATGGAAATTGCAAATCCGGGCAACCAGTCACTTGACATGAGCAACTATATGATTTGTGTCGGTTATGTCAATACTCCGGCTGAAGCAATTAGCAGGCTTTCACAACCGGAAGACTGGAGATACCGGTACGGCAAATATATTCCCGGATATAAATGGGTGGACAGGGCCACCTGGCAGGCAGAACCTGCCATGGCTGAATTGGACCTGAATGTGGATCCCATGGTAAAACCCGGCGATGTGTTCGTTCTCGGAGAAATTTACGCATGGGGTGAAAGCGGTTACCCATGGTGGGCAAGCCAGCAGTGCGATATCGATTTCGGCCACCATCCATGGGGCGCTACGGATACGATACCCAATAATTCAGCCATAAGACAGTGGAGCGGCGCAAACTGGTACCTGTTCAGAATCGACAATGATTCAATCAAACGTGGCCTGAAAGCAGCCACCGATCCCAATGATTTTACCCTCGTTGATGTATTCGGAACAGGTGACGGTTCAGATCCGGTTGTCGGAGGCGTGGCAATTCACCAGATAATTGGATATACCAGAAAGCCAAACCTGTATAAAGGCAATCCTGAATACAAGGGTTCGTTTGGTGCGGATGCTGAAAGCAGCGAGTGGATAATGGTGGACGAGGCTTACTTGAATGCACACAATACACCATGGCCGAACAACTGGTTATTCGTAGCCCAGGGACTCGGCAGTCACTTTATGGATGATGTAAGTCTTTTCAAATCAACCGTTTCCTCGTATCTTTATAAGGTTAGTGAAGGATATTCGGATGACGAACTGATCTCGAATATTATCACCGATACTACCGTGGCCGGTTTCCTGGCTGACATTGTTGAGGCTGATACGGGCCAGATCCTTACGGTGAAGAGTGGTTCAACCGGTGGAATCCTTGCTTTAACGGATACCCTGATGAATGGAGATACACTGATAGTTCAATCGGCTGATCTGAAAAACATTACAAAGTATGTTCTTGAAGTTTCAGACGAAGGTCTTAGTGATGATGCCCTTCTTGTTTCAACCGAGTATACCATAACGGCTGAAGGCGAAGAAGGAACGGTTGGCGGATTTGACTACGGGACCACACTAAAAACGGTGATTGAGAATGTTACCGTACCCGAAGGTGCGATATTCAATGTAATTGACGAAAACGGAGCTTTTGTTTCACTGAAAGTTCTGAACTTTGACACTTTATACGTTGACGCACAGGTGAACGACAAAATGTACTTTGAAGTGATTGCACAAAGCAGGAGAAACAAAGTTGTTTACCAGCTGACACCCAATGCAACCTCTTCCGATGCATTTGTAACATCCAATGTATTCATTGTGGATCAGGAAACCTCACTGATTGACCTGGTTCCCGATGGGACTACAACGCTGGGACTGTTGTCCAATCTGATACCTGCTCCCGGTGCAACATTGCGGATAATTGATAAGCTGGGATATGACCGCATGTTCGGAAATGTTGTAAAGGATGATAAACTGGTCGTCACCAGCGAAGATTCAACAACAACAAAGACCTATTACCTGCAAATGCTGGGTAATGCCAATTCAGTTGCCTACGTTCTGTCAGAGGTATACACTGTTGATCAGTTATCCTATTCGATTTCAGGAGACATCACTCCAACTACGGAAGTAAGCGATTTCATTGATAACCTGCTCCCGGCTCCCGGTGCTTCTGTAAAGGTTACAGATGCCAACGGTGTTGAGAACACGGGTACCCTTCATGTAGGTGACCTGCTTGTGGTTACAGCCGGTGACGGAGTAACTCAGGTTACCTATACCATCGGGATCCTGACATCTGTGGATGATCCCGACAGGGCTGCCGTTAAGGTTTATCCGAACCCCGCAACAGACAAGTTCAGTATTTCAGGTCTGCAGCATGGTGACCGCATCAGGGTAAATAATGTACTGGGTGCACTTGTTCTTGACAGAAATGCACAACAGGATATCGAAGTTATCCAGATGAGAGGTCAGCGGAATGGTATGTATTTCATAACAGTTTCCAATAATGACAAGGTTATTGGACGGTATAAACTGATCCTGAAATAATAATACCTGCATGATAAAAAGAGTTCCGAAGTGGTACTTCGGAACTCTTTTTTTATTCTAAAATCTGTAACCCGGTCCATTATATTCCATATAATTTTTTTGAAATCGGGATAGAAGGAATTCAAGATACTGTTATTATGAAATATACCTTTTTGATATTCTTTCTGTAGAACTGATTACCTCTAATTCCAATCTATCCTTAAAAATAATTCTCCCATGATAAATGCTGAAATCAGAAAATTGCACCTCATATTCATGCTCCTGGCAGGTTTTACAATGCTTCGGGCGCAGCCGGTAAAGGATCATGGAAAACTGTCCGTGAAAGGGATCTTTTTGACCGATGAATACAACAATACTGTGATGCTGCAGGGTATAAGCTATGGCTGGCACAACTGGTGGCCCAGGTTCTACAACAAGGAAAGCGTCAAATGGCTGAGGGACGATTGGAATTGTACGGTTGTCAGGGCTGCCATGGGCGTTGAACCGCGAAGAGGATACCTGGATTCGCCTGACTGGTCCAGGGAAAAAATTGAGGCCGTTGTTGACGGGGCTATTGCCAGCGAGGTGTATGTGATTATTGACTGGCACAGCCATGGGATCCAGCTCGAAGCCGCAAAACGCTTTTTTGAGGAAATGGCCACCAAATACGGAAAGTATCCTCATGTTATGTATGAGATCTTCAATGAGCCGGTGAAGGATTCCTGGGAATTAATAAAAAATTATTCCGTTGAGGTTATAAAGGCCATCCGTAAAATCGATCCTGATAATATTATTCTGATAGGAAGCCCCCACTGGGACCAGGATATTCACATAGCTGCCGATGATCCGATACAGGGTTTCAGCAACCTGATGTATACACTTCATTTTTATGCCGGCACCCATGGACAGTTCCTGCGGGACAGGGGCGATTATGCATTGCAGAAAGGCATCCCTCTTTTTGTAACGGAATCGGCCGGTATGTCTGCCAATGGCGATGGGCCTATAAACTATGAGGAATGGAATAAATGGATAAACTGGATGAAGAAAAATCAGATCGGCTGGATCAGTTGGTCAATTGCTGATAAGAATGAAAGTTGCTCCATGCTCGTACCGGCTGCCAGCGCAACTGGCAACTGGAACAATAAGGATTTGAAAGAATCCGGGATTAAGACACGCGAGTTGTTACGCAACATTAAGTGATGGTCCTTGTGTGGTGAAATAGTGATCTAAAGATAAAGCTGATTATGATAAAAATATTCATTCCCCTGTTAATCCCCATCCTACTCCTTGTTGAAATTCACATGAATGCTCAACAGCCGGTTTCCATCAACATAAATGCATCGGAATCCCTCAGGCCGATTTCGCCTTTTATTTATGGTAAAAACAACAACCTTTCTGATAATAAGAACCAGCCCCTGACTGCAAATCAATGGCAACGGCTGAAAGATCTCGGGATCCGTATGTTCCGGGAAAACGGTGGAAATAATGCCACCAAATATAACTGGCGGCTGAAGTTATCCAGTCATCCCGACTGGTACAACAATGTTTATGCGCACGACTGGGACTATGCCGCAAAAAGCCTGCAGGCAAATATGCCCGAAGCCCAGGGTATGTGGGCATTTCAGCTGATCGGGAAAACGGCAAAATCAAGTGCTTACAATTTTGGGGACTGGAATTATAATCATTCGCAATGGTGGGAAGGAGTATCCCAAAACCTTTGCGGTGGAGGCGTGCCGAATCCTGACGGTGGTTCGGATGCAGAAGTGGAAGGTAATCCCGCACTTTATCTCAGGGATTGGCCGGCGGATTCTACCACGGCAATTCTCGGTCATTGGTTCGGAGGTTCAGGGATCGGTTTGGATCCCTCCAAAATCCTGTACTGGAGCATGGATAATGAACCCGAGATCTGGAACGGAACACATGATGACGTATTTCCCACTCAACCCGGTGCCGAAGAATTCATGCAAAGGTATTTCGCCGTGGCAAAGGCTGCACGGGCTTTATACCCCGGAATCAGGCTCATGGGTCCAGTCCCGGCCAACGAATGGCAATGGTACATGTGGGACGGTGCAAAGATCAGCTACAAAGGCAATGAATATGTGTGGCTTGAATATTTCATACTCCGTATCGCCGAAGAACAACAGGCTAGCGGCATAAAACTGCTGGACGTTCTTGACATCCATTTTTATCCCGGCGAAAAAAATCCTTCAGATATTGTTCAGCTTCACCGCGTGTATTTTGACGACACATATGACTACCCAGGCGCGAACGGAATTAAGAAATCCGGCTCCGGTAGCTGGGATAACAGCCTGACAAAGGAATATATTCTGAAGCGATGCGAAGACTGGCTCATAAAATACCTCGGCGCTGACCACGGTGTTGGGTTGTCAGTTTCAGAAACTGCAATTTACGGAGACAGCCCGAATGTTTCCGCTTCATGGTATGCATCCATGCTGGGAGAATTTGCCGCGCACGGCGTTGAAATTTTCACGCCCTGGGGCTGGAAAACAGGTATGGATGAAGTTATCCACCTTTTTACCCGTTATGGAAGGAACTGCTATATCCCGGGTATCTCAGCCCAGGAACAGTACATATCTGCTTATCCTACCATTAACCCTGGCCGCGACTCCATGACAGTATTTCTTGTGAACCGCCATCTGACCGAATCGAGGATAGCCGATCTTAATCTGTCAAATTTCAGGGTCAGGAATGGAAATTATAATTTGTATACGCTGGCAGATCTTCCTCAATCCGAGACCTTTGTTTCCCGTTCGGTAAATGCCTTGTCCGGGTCAACCATAGAAATTACGGATAATAACATTCAGCTATCCCTCGCACCCCTTTCGGTATCGGCTCTTGTGCTGACAAAATCGACCGACAGCCTTTCCCAGCCGGGGTCAAAGGTGGCTGAAGCCGAGGCTGAACTGGGAATTCTGAATGGGGTAACAACTGTCAGTACGATTTCCGGATATTCCGGATCAGGATATGTGACAGGATTTGACAATTCCGGAGATAAGGTTTCCGTACAGGTTGAAATTCCGGATCGGGATCTGTATAAGGTGGTTATCCGGTACCTGGGAGAAAATGGCGCCAAGTACCAGGATTTTTCTGTAAATAACGGATTTACTTCGCCGGTCTCTTTTCCAGCTTCCGACACATTCACCACTGCCGATGCGGGTAACTATTTCCTTGAACAGGGAACAAACACATTAACAATCGGCAAAAACTGGGGATGGACCGATATTGACAAGTTCCTGGTATACCGGGCTGATAAAAACAGCTATGCCATTTCCCCTGTTTTGGTGGATGCCGCAGCAGATGAAAACACCAGGGGATTGTATGAATTTCTGCTGCGTAATTTTGGGGAAAATATTATTTCGGGGCAAACACATGATAATTATAATGCTATAACAAGCCTTACAGGGAAGTCACCCCTACTCAGGTCAGGTGATTTCCAGCATTTCACTGAAGGCTATGCCTACCTTTGGAAGGATGGTGCGCATACCTTCGGAAAAGATGATGATGGTACAGTGGATGATCTCATTGACTGGTACAACAGTACAGGTAAAAAAGGTCTGGTATCCATGCAGTGGCACTGGCATTCGCCTACCGGCGGCTCTCCCGGCACAAACACTTTTTATACGGATTATACTGATTTTGATATTTCGCGGGCCGTTACACCAGGCACACAGGAATACTCCGATATCATCCGGGATATTGATGACATTGCCTTTCAGCTTATGAAATTCCGGGATGCCGGAGTCCCGGTTCTGTGGAGGCCCCTGCATGAAGCAGGCGGCGGATGGTTCTGGTGGGGCGCAAAGGGACCCGAAGCCTGCGTGGAATTATACAATATATTATTTGACCGTCTGAAAAACCACCATCAGCTACACAACCTCATATGGGTTTGGTCTACACCCGAAACCGAATGGTATCCGGGAAATGACAGGGTGGATGTTATCGGGCATGATTCATATCCCGGCAATTACAATTACGGGATACAGAAAAATGCTTTTGATATACTTTACAGGCTAACGGATGGAAAAAAACTGATCGCCATGACGGAAAACGGCCCCATTCCTGACCCTGATGCATGCCTTGACTCGGATGCACCCTGGTCGTGGTTCATGTCATGGAGCAACCTCGTGGTGCAGCACAATACAACTGGCCATATCCAGGAAGTATATGATAATCCCAGGGTCTTAAAAGCGGAGGCGGATGAACCTCCCATTACTTTTGATGTGACTTTTAAGCTGCTTAATGATCGTACCTTGCAGTCATTGCCACTCACGACAGTAACCTTCAATTCAGGCACACAGGTGACGAACAGTGCCGGCGAAGCCCTGTTTACAGTGAATGGCGGGTCGATGACATATTCGGTCAACAAGCCATCCTATGAATACGTTTCCGGAACCCTTGCAATACAGTCTGATACTACTTTCAATCTCTACCTGACACAAACCCATGCAGACATCAAATTCAGGCTTACACACGACACAACTCCTGTAAACCTGGTTCTCGTGGTCCTGAATGCGGATTCGCTTTTTACGAACGGCTTGGGTATTGCACTTTTTAAACAGGTTCCCCTGATGGCAGATTATTCTTACCGGATTTCAAGGCCGGGCTATGTCCCGGAAGAGGGAACCCTATATCTGGACGGGGATACTACCATAGTTTTTAACCTGGATTTCCAGACCGCAATTCAGGAAAATCCGGAGCATGAAGGAAAGATCAAGATCTGGCCCAACCCGGCCAGCGATATATTAAACATACGGTTGGCCGGAGACCAGACTGCACATATAATACGGATACTGGACATGATGGGAAAGGAAGTGTACAACCAGAAAATTGAGGGCAACAGATTTTCAATAAATACCGGTGGTTATGCGCCCGGGATATATCTTTTCCAGATCATATCTGATGACAAAAATTCGGTGCAATATTTTATTAAACAATGAAGACAACGGCAATAGATGAACCATACAGCTATTGCCGTCTGCTTTAGCCTGCCTGCCGGCGCATGGCCCAAGTCGGCAGGCAGGCTTACGGGTTACAGGAAAGAAACTGAATAAGGGCTTTAGCCCCATGAATTGGCTGGCAGTTGCCAAGGAAGACACGCCGGGAGACCCTTAGATGGGGAAATTATAAATTAAAAAAATGGAATAAGAGAATTTTATGTCCTGTTGCATCAGGAGATAAAAACTAAACTTTAACTTTGAATACAACCACCACAAAGTAAAACCATTTCAGTACGATACAAAACCAAGTAGATAAACATAATGAAATTAACAAGACTTTACAAAGAATTTTTTGAAAGCGAAAAAGCAGGCGGACTAATTTTAGTTTTAGTGACTGTTTTTTCACTTGTTCTTGCAAACTCTGCCTGGCAGAAAGATTACATTAATTTTTGGCATTTTTACCTGGGTGGGTATAGTATTGTTCATTGGATAAATGACGGACTCATGACTGTCTTTTTTTTACTCATTGGTTTGGAATTAGAAAGAGAAATTTATCACGGAGAACTGTCCAGTATAAAGAATGCTTCATTGCCACTTTTTGGTGCAATTGGCGGTATGCTTGTTCCGGCAGGACTATTTCTATTGCTCAATTTCAGGACAGACACTCAATCAGGTGCAGGTATTCCAATGGCGACAGACATCGCCTTTGCAATTGGTATTTTATCTCTCTTAGGTAATCGTGTTCCTACCTCTTTAAAAATATTTTTGACTGCTTTGGCAGTAATGGACGACTTGGGAGCAATCATAGTTATTGCATTTTTCTACACGACCTCAATTGCGTTTGTGAGTTTATTTATTGCATTGGGTATTTTCGGTTTTCTACTTATTCTAAACCGATTGAAAATTAACAACCTGATTCCGTATTTAATCGGGGGTGCTGCAATGTGGTATTTTATGTTGCATTCAGGTGTTCACGCAACAATAACAGGTGTGTTGCTGGCATTTGCAATTCCATTTCGCAATGGTGGAGAAAAATCGCCTTCATATATTCTTCAACATATCTTACACAAACCAGTTGCTTTTTTTATTCTGCCATTGTTTGCTATTGCAAATACTTGCATTGCGGTTGACGACGGTTGGCAAAGTGGTTTAAGACAACCAAACAGTTTAGGAATAATTGCAGGACTTTTAATCGGGAAACCTTTAGGCATTTGGCTCTTTTCATTTATTGGTGTTGGTCTAGGCCTTTGTGCGTTGCCTACAGATTTGAAATGGAAAAACATTATTGGAGCGGGGATTTTAGCCGGTATTGGTTTTACAATGTCAATCTTTATTACGCTTCTTGCGTTTGAAAATGCAGACATGATAAACAATTCAAAAATTGCAATTCTTATCGCTTCATTTTTTGCAGGGACAATTGGATTTATCTTTCTCAAAATGACACTAAAAACACAAGTAGAAAATGATGAGACATGACTGAATTACAAATAATACTCCCCGGTCAGTTTCAAATAGTCCCCGGAATATCCGGATCCTTTCTCATTCAGCACTGTCAGTTCATCCTGCACAACCGGTGTATACCGTCGTGTTCCGAACTCCGCCAGGCACCGCGAATGTTTCTTTCCCGGAGCTGGCCGCACAAGTTGAATCCGGGTTGGGTATAAACCGTAAAGAAAAGCCAGATCAGTGAAATGATCCCTTTCAACGGCCGGCAGAATAAGACTTAGCCTTCCATCGGGCGACAGGAGCCTGGATGCATATATCAGCATAGCTTCATAGCTGAGCTCATCGCAATGGCGCGCAACCGATCGGGAGCTTACAGGTGGCCGCAGTGAATTCCGGAAAAAAGGCGGATTGGAAACGATCAGGTCATATTGCGGGCCGGAGTTCTCAAAGTCCTGAACCGCCCCGGAGTACAGCGTAATCCTGTCCTTCCACATGCAGGCTTCAAAATTTTCGCGAGCCTGGATGCACGCCTGCTCATCAATTTCAACAGCATCAATAATGGCGGTTGAACGCTGGGCCAGCATAATGGCAATAAGTCCCGAGCCAGTACCAATGTCCAGTATCCTGGCAGCATTTTCCACCCTGGTCCATGCTCCCAGCAAAACTCCGTCCGTGCCCACCTTCATGGCACATTTGTCATGCCGGATTATAAACTGTCTGAAAGCGAAATATGGATTTGCCATTTTATATACCCGTCGGTGTATTTCATTTGCGACTAAAACTTTTCAAACACCCCGAGGCCGAAAAGTGCAAAATCATATTTGACCGGATCGCCGGGATCATACAGCTGCAATTGTTCCGTGAGTTCGCATACGGCCTGCCAGTCGTTCTGCCTGCGTTTCAATAGCCCCAGTTTCCTGGCGGTATTTCCGGTGTGGAGATCCAGGGGGATCTTGAGCCATGCAGGGTTTATCCCGGTCCATATTCCAAAATCCACTCCCCTATTATCTTTCCGTACCATCCAGCGCAGGAACATATTCAGGCGCTTGGCGGAAGCACCCCTCGACACATCGGCAATATGCTTTAGTGTCCGCTCAGGATAAGGAATTTCAAAAAATATATGCCGGAAATGACCAAGGGCTTTGGCTGCATTGCCATCCTTGCTGAAGCCGTCTTCAAATACCCGGCTGAGCCCGCCATGGTTTTGATAAATGTTACGCAGGGCGAGTATAAAAAAACGCGCATCAGTACCCTTAAAAGTGCGGTGACAGAAAAGATCGATCCCGCAAAGATCAGTCTCCTTTGCTTCCATGGTGAATGCAAAGGGACTGTTATGCATAATCCTCAACAATTCGCCCGATTTCCTGATTATCATTTTCCGGTTACCCCATGCCAGGCAGGCAACCAGAAAGGCTGAAATTTCAATATCTTCCTTTTGTGAAAAAAGGTGAGGCAGCTGAACCGGATCTGATTCAATAAATTCGGGCCGGTTGTAGAGATCGTATCTGGCTTCGAGAAGTTCCCTGATTTCATCCATTTCCCACCAGTAATCCGTCATGCATTGTAATAGTCCTGTCGCTCATGCCTGCCAGTTCATTGTCGTGGGTCACGATCACAAATGTCTGTTTGAATCGGTTGCGCAGGGTAAAAAACAATTCATGCAATTCCTTTTTATTATGGGAATCCAGGTTCCCAGAGGGCTCGTCGGCAAGTATCACATCGGGATTGTTGATCAGGGCCCGGGCGACTGCCACGCGTTGCTGTTCTCCACCTGAAAGTTCGGCGGGTTTGTGTTCCAGGCGATGGCCCAGCGACAGGAATTCCAGGATTTCCGTAGCCCTTTTTACCGCTTCATTTCTTGGTATCCGTGCTATAAAAGCAGGGATGCATACATTCTCAAGGGCGGTAAATTCAGGTAAAAGGTGGTGAAACTGGAAGACGAAACCGATATGACGGTTCCTGAAACGGGACAATTCCTTTTCGCGCAGTTCACTCACACGTGTGCCGTTAATACTGACTTTTCCATCTGTTGCCTTGAGCAGGGTACCCATGATCTGGAGGAATGTCGTTTTGCCGGCGCCGCTGGCTCCGACGATGGTCACAATTTCACCTTTCCGGATTGTAACATCTATTCCTTTTAGAACCTGGAGCGAACCGAAAGATTTTTTTATCTGAAAGGCCTCAATGATTTCCATGGTGAAATTAATACACGGTAAGGAAAGAACAATCCGAAATTAAGACATTTCAGGGATTCAGGTCCTTGGCAACTTCGGTTGCATCGTTCTTTACCACTTCGGTCTGGGTATTGATATCCTGTGCAATATTGGTTGTAATCTCGCTGATATTCCGCTTGATATCCGAAGTTGTATTTGTGATTTCCTGTGTTATGCCATTGGTGCTTTCACTAAGTTCCCGCTTAATATCATCCGTTGCCTTTTTAAATTCTTTTAGCCCTTTGCCCAGACCTTTTGCCATCTCCGGAATCTTATTCGCTCCAAAAAGCAGGAGAAATACCAGAAAGACCAAAATCAATTCCCCACCTCCAAAAGACAAAAAAATATGTGCCATAAGAATATATTAATTGTGCAAATATAGAAAAAGCTAAGCAAAAAACCCCGGGTTTTTTCCCGGGGTTAATATATGCCTGAAAACGTCAGGAAATTCTCTTTTGTTCCTTTTTCTTGCTTGTATCGTATACAAGAGCAGTGGCAATGAATACCGTGGAATAAACTCCTGAAAAAAGACCGATGAGCAATGCAAAGGCAAATCCCTGCACACTCTCTCCTGTGTAGATGAAAATGATAGCCACCGTGATGAGCACAGTAAGAGAAGTGATGATGGTACGGCTGAAGGTATCATTGATCGCTTTGTTCATAAGGGCCGCATAATCCATTTTCGGGTGCAGGAACTTATATTCCCGTATCCGGTCGAATATGACCACAGTATCGTTCACCGAGTACCCGATAATTGTCAGGATGGCCGCTATGAATGTCTGATCGATCTCCATGGAAAATGGCATCAGGCCATACAGGAGGGAGAACATTGAAATTACCATAAATGCATCATGTGCCAGGGAGGCTATGGCTCCCAGTCCCATGCTCCAGTTCCGGAAACGGAATCCAACATACAGGAATATGAAGAACAATGCAATAAACAGGGCAATAAAGGATTTTCGTTTGATATCCGCGGCTATGGTAGGACCTACCTGCTGCAATCCCTGCACATACTCGTTCTTGAACTGGTCATAGCTCACATTGTCACCTAGAATGGGTCTGATGCCGGTGTATATCAGGTTTTCGATCTTGCTTTCGATCTCCGGATCTTCCGATTCAATGCCGTATTTGGTGGTTATCCTGATCTTATTGCCGGAGCCATAGTTGATTACGGTCGGCCTCATTCCGAGCTCCTTTTCAAGCAGGTTGGTCACTTCCAGGTTGCTGACCGGTTGCTGCATCTGGATTATATAGTTACGGCCTCCGGCAAAATCCACGCCTGGATCTAGTCCCCGGATAAACAAAGAACCCAGTCCGATTACCAGTATAACTCCCGAAAGAATATAGAATTTTTTTCTGTGTTTAATGTAATCCAGGTTGATTTTTTTAAACGCTCCTTCCGACAGCCTTGTGCTGAAAGTCAAAACGGCCTGCTTGTCGAGTATCATTTCGAATATCAGCCTTGTTATGAAAATCGCTGCAAACAGGGATGTAATGATACCGATGACCAGTGTGGTGGCAAAACCCTTCACGGGTCCTGTACCCAGTGAGAAAAGGATGATGCCGGTGATCAGTGTGGTAATATTGCCGTCGACAATGGCCGAGAGAGCGTTCTTGTATCCGTCGGAAATGGCCATCCGCACTCCTTTGCCCGCCATAAGTTCTTCCCTGATACGCTCATTGATCAGCACGTTGGCATCCACCGACATTCCTATTGTAAGCACGATACCCGCTATGCCCGGCAGGGTGAGTGCAAGGCCGAGTGAAGCCAGAACGCCGATGAGGAAGAAGATATTCAGGAAAAGGGCTATATCTGCCACTGTTCCGGCACGACGTGTATAATAAAATATCATAAAGGTGAATATCAGCAAAAAAGAAATAGCCAGCGAACCCAAACCGGACCGGATGGATTCCTTGCCGAGGGACGGGCCTATGATCTCCTCCTGGATTATCTTGCAAGGTGCAGGCATGGTTCCTGATTTCAACAGGTTGGCAAGGTCTTCTGCTTCCTTTGCGGTGAATGAACCGCTGATCTGCGAACTGCCTGTTGGGATTTCCTCATTTACCCTCGGGTAGGAGTATACATAGTCATCCATTACCACAGCTATGATCTTGCCGACATTTTCGCGGGTAAGGCGTGCCCATATGGTTGTGCCTTCGGAATTCATGTTCATGGAAACATAGGCGCTGCCGTTGACCTGGTCGTATGAATTCTCCGCCCGGGTTATAACATCCCCGGTCAGCGGGGCCCTTCCGTCCCTGCTTGTAATTTTTATGGCATGTATTTCGAAATAATCGGTTGGCCTGTTGGTAGTGGGATTCATGATGGGTAAAGCAGACCAGAAATACCTGAAATTTCTCGGGAAGAGATTGCGGGCCATGGCAAGCCGCATATATTGGTTAACTTTAGCCGTATCCTTATAATGAACCTGTCCGAAAACCGAACCCGGTATAAGCTGTCCCTGCTGATTTACATAGGGGACCAGAACGCTGAACAGGGGATTGTCCTGGAGCAGGGCATCCTGTGATTTATTCGTGTCGGCGTTTGTCAGACTGTCCCTGTTTAACTGATCCAAAAGTGCCGGGGTTTCATCCGTGGTTCTTACAGTCCCTTCATTGTTCTTTTCTCCGCCGGCCGGTACGGCCAGGTTTGCCTCTGCCGGGGCTGTTTGCTTTTTGGTAGAACTGTTGATCTCCCGGATAAGGTTGTTCAGCGACATCATGCCGTCGCGAATTTCAGCATCCGCATTGTTGTATGTTTCCCAGAATTCCAGGCGGGCTGATCCCTGCAGGAGTTTTCTTACCCTGTCTTTTTCCTGCACACCGGGCAATTCGACAAGTATGCGGTCGCCGCTCTGTAATCTCTGCACATTGGGTGAAGTAACACCGAAATGATCGATACGGGTATTTATAATATTAAAGGAATTGGCAATGGCCTTGTCTCCTTCCTCCCGGATTATTTTCAGAACATCCTGGTTGGGGGTATTAAAGTTTACCCGCTCGCGGAGTTCGGGAGAAGTAAAAATGGCTGAGAGACGTGCATTGGGATCAATGGTTTCAAATGCCTGCCCGAACAGGGAGACAAAGTTCTCATTTGAACCGGTCTGCATTTTTTTAGCCAGCGCCAGGGCTTTGTTAAATGTGGTATCCTTGCTGTAATTGGCCATGGACCGGATCACATCCGTAAGAGACACTTCCAGGATGACGTTCATACCGCCCTGCAGGTCGAGTCCCAGGTTGATTTCCCTTTCCTGGCATTCGCGGTATGTGTATTTCTTCAGCCATAAAAAGTTGTATACTGGTTCTCCTGCGATAGAATCCAGGTAATAATCGGCTTTTTTGGAGTCGACTTCATTCCGGGCATTCATTGCATATTCCTTTGAATCTTTCCGGACCTTATAAGTTACAAAGGTGAAGGAAAGCTGATACAGACAAACCAGCACGAGAGCTATAGCCAAAGTCCAAATGGCTCCTTTGTTACGCATTTCTTAGTGTAGATTAGTTTATAATTCTGGTTTTTTGCCAGTGGCGCAAATATATAAAAATTTCCTCATGCCGAAACGGGAAGTTGCTTATTTAAAGTTTTGGGAACAGATAAAGAATTTATTAAATTGGTGACGCAACTTACAGTTCGTTTTTATCATCTGATTGTTCAGAAGTATAACCAAAAACCGTCCAGATGAAAAAGTTCTCCATATTGCTTATTATAGTTCTGTCCGGAGCTATAAATTGTTTTGCGCAGCCTTTGGATTCCGGTTTTGTGAAACCCGATTCCGGTTATGTGGATCCTGATTCCGGTTATGTGGATCCCGATTCTGTTTGTCAGGCTTATTTTGGCTTTTATCTTAACGATTCAGTCAGGACATTTGCAGAAGCATATCCTTACCGGTTTTACGATATGTCGAAAGGGAACATCATAGAATGGAAATGGGATTTTGGCGATGGCCAGATCAGCAACGAACCCAACCCTTTTCACTTTTATTCCCATGCCGGTGATACCGTAAATGTATGTCTCGGAATAACCACAAGCGATGGCTGCAGCAGCAGCTATTGTGTTCGTTTTATAGTGGGTGAAAACCAGATACCTCCCGTCTGCACTATTGAATTCGACATTCTGACAATGGAAAGCATGCCGCCTGTTTACCGGTTTATCCCTGACTCACTCGTAGACCCGGTATCCTATTTCTGGGATTTCGGAGACGGATTCTATTCCACCGAAGCCACGCCTTCGCACAAATACGAGTACAGCGGCATTTACAACGTATGTCTGCAGGCAACCAACAGCAACGGATGCACGGCATATGCCTGTAAAACCCTTCAGGCAACCGGTAATAACGGTGAATGCAAAGCTTACTGGCAAGCCTATGGTAACATTTTCATGGATCCTTCCAATTCCGGCCGGGTTGATTCCTTCATCTCCCCGCTGCCTGGAATTTACTATTTCCAGGATATGTCCAGGGGTTCTGTGGTTCAATGGCACTGGAGTTTCGGGGATGGTACGGAATCAAGGGAACAGAATCCGGTGCATACCTATGCACAGGACGGAATATATGATGTCTGCCTGGATATATTCACCGCCGACAGCTGCAAAAGCACTTACTGCGATACATTGTACGTAGGTATTGTACCCTATTGCAGTCTCACAGGGACCGTAATGGATTATACCGGACTTGACGGCTGCGGTTTGCTGATATTGCTTGATAACGGGGAAGTACTTGAACCTGTTGAGATTGTCCCCGATTTTGAACTTAAGAACGGACAGCGGGTCCACCTTGCCTATACGGAATTAAAAGACCGGGCCAGCATTTGCATGACGGGCAAAATCGTGAGAATAGATTGCATCGGTGAGCTTTCAACCAATTACTGCCTTGCAGCTTTTTCGCATTACCCCATACCCTGGGTGTCTTCCTATCCTCCTATCTACCAGTTTGAAGATCTTTCAACCGGTGAGGTGAGTGAAAGAAGCTGGGATCTCGGAGACGGAACGGTAACAAATGATATTGCTCCCACACACCGTTATAAATACAGCGGGACATATACGGTTTGTCTGACCATCTTTACAAAAGACGGCTGTACAAGCACCAGTTGCGAGACTTCCTATTATGAAGGACAGGAGCCCCAACCGGGATTGTGTGATCACTTTATAAAACTCAATACGGAGATAATCCTGAACGGCCAGATCTGCAATGGTACTGCGGGTGCAATATTGGTTGACAGTGAAGGTAACGAAGTGTATTCTGCAGGTTACTACTGGTCAACCGGGGAAACAACACCTGAAATTTATAATCTGTGCCCGGGTATACTTTACAGCGTAATGATCACAGACTCAACCGGCTGTGCCGTTACCGGATCCTTCTCCTTCGGCGGGGATGTAATCCTGCCTGATTCATTGTTTGGCTACTGGAACTACCAGCAGGACTATAACAATTTTGTATTCACCCTGCCGGTATTTTCCGACAGTATTTACTGTGAATGGGACTTTGGTGACGGTGAATCTGCGGACGGATCCACGGTAAACCATACCTATGATTCGGATGAGGATCACCTTGTGAACCTGCGGGTATTTGATCTGAAAGGCAATCTTCTTTACGGCCAGCAGATCGTTGTTTCACCGGGAATGCCAACCAGAATCGGGAAAATAAAGGAGAATCCGCTTGTGGTTTATCCAATCCCCGCATCGGATGTGCTGAACATGAAAATTCAACCGGATCACGGCGGTGCCAGCCGCATAGAAATTCTGACCTCCAGCGGGCAGGTGGTAACTATTCAATCTGCCTTGAGAGAAGAAAACAACCTTATTCAACTGGATATATCAGAATTGCCAGCCGGTTTCTATGTAGGTAAACTCGTTTACCGGAACGGTATGCAGCAGGCGTTCAGGTTTGTGAAGTGAGAAGTAGTTAGAGTACTTAGAGTACTTAGAGTACTTAGAGTACTTAGA
>Ga0105092_10000266_pt1 | contig 26799 bp, 13 predicted proteins | sample PPLLak2March2015_FD_87021 | JGI IMG/M metagenome (GOLD analysis project Ga0105092, IMG submission 87021) | Freshwater sediment microbial communities from Prairie Pothole Lake near Jamestown, North Dakota, USA - PPLs Lake P7 Core (1) Depth... | ecosystem: Environmental > Aquatic > Freshwater >... | reverse complement strand
GGAGGCGGAATCGATTCCGGCGGGAAGAACGTTGTTCCGCCGATGGACCCGCTCAACCCCTGGGCGATGCCTTCCTTTGACAGAATGAACCCGCAGCCGCAGGTCACCCCTCCGGGTTGGCCCGCCGACGGGCCGGCGTCCACGACTCCCGTGATCAACCCGAACACTGGAAACAACCTGTCACGAACCGAGACCGGGCCGGTCCTGCTGCAGGCATTTCACCTCTTCTTGAACCAGAGCAACGTGATTGACTGGGGAAAGAAGGCTTACGCGCCGGGTGAAAACGGCGGCATCTCGGGAATTGTTTTCTATGCCATCACGCGGGCAGAGGACGATCCCAGAAAGGCGGCGGGAGACGCGTGGGAGCCTGGGGTCCCGGGCGTTGTCGTCAATCTGTACCAGGACGAGGACGGTGACGGAGTCGCTGACGACCTCGATGGCAGCGGCCTTGTTGACGCCAACGACGCGGTCAACAGCGTTACCACGGATAGTTGGGATGCCACACCGCCGACCGGCTGCGTCCAACCGCTTCCGATCGTTCATGGGCAGCTGTCCCTGCCGTGCGCTGACGCTTACGGAACCTGGAACCAGATCCGGCCTGGAGTTTTCGACGGAGGCTATGCCTTCACGAGCTACTTCACGGATCCAAACGGATTCGTGGTCCCTCTGAGCGACCCGGCTGCGGTGAACGAAGTCCCGCTTCCCGCCGGCAACTACGTCGTCGAGATCGTGGTCCCTCCCGGCTACAAGCTGGTGAAAGAGGAAGACAAGAACGTCGAGTTCGGAGATGAGTTCGCACCGAGCCCGCTTGCCATTCCTTGTGCCTGTGTGGGCGAGATGCGGACGGTTCCGCAGTATCTGAGCTACCAGACCGACGATTTGGGCAATCCGCTCCCGAGCATTCCGGCAGCCGACTTGATTCCTGCCCCCTTCGCAGGCGACTTGCGGCCGCTGTGCGACAAGCGCGCAGTACCTCTGCTCGATGGCCAGAACGCAGCTGCTGATTTCTTCATTTTCACCGATGTTCCGAAAGCAGCCCGCGTGCTTGGGTTCGCGCTTAACGACTTTACGGCGGAACACAACCAGCTGAGCCCCAACTTCGGCGAGAAGCTGGGGGCCGCCTGGATCCCGGTTTCGTTCAAGGACTGGGCCGGCAAAGAGATCGTGCGCGTTTACACCGATGAGTACGGGAGTTACAATGCCGCGCTGCCGTCGACGTTCAGCGCGAACATTCCTTCGCCTTCGGGCTACTCCCCGAACATGATCACCCTCGTCCTGAACGATCCGTTCCTGGCGGACGGGACCCCGGATCCGTTCTACAACCCGGTCTACTCGGTGACTCCCTGGACATTCCACTATATGCCGGGGAACACCAGTTACCTGGATACGCCGCTGATTCCGCAGTCAGCGTTTTCCGCCGGCGGGACCCTGATGGATACCAATCCACCGGACGGCACCCCGGTTATCAAAACGATCGACGCTAACCCCACTGTCGTCGGCGAGCAGGGCCCGATTTTCTGCTCGGCGCGGCGGCTCCAAGGCGCGACGGCCAGGACCGTGACGCTGACCTCGATGGGGAACGTGATGGTCCCGAACCCGAACTACGACCCGAGCGCCCCTGGTGGCGCTGCAAATCCTTTCCTGATCATGCGCAACTACGGGTTTGGCGCCAGGGGAACGCAGTCTCGAGTCACGCTCAACGGGCAAGCGCTCACGATCGCGACCTGGTCTGATGCCGCTGTCACGGTGATTCTGCCGACGAACGCGAGCATCACCAGAACGGGCCGAATGATGTTGAGAAGGGCCAACGGTGTTGAGACCGAGATCGGGATCACTCTCCAGGTTGTCGACTGCAACACCACCGCGGTCCGCTACGTCAATCCAGGCCAGTCCATTCAGGCTCAGGTCGACGCCGCGATGCGTACTGACATCATCGTGGTGCGGCCCGGCACTTACCGTGAAAACGTGATTCTGAACAAGCCGCTTCGCCTGCTGGGTTCTGGCGCGGGAGGGACGATTATCAATGCCGACCCCAGCCCGCTGCAGAAGCTGCAGGCATGGCACGACAGGATCACTGCTCTTGGAGGAACTGACTTAGAGACGTTCTTACTGAAGAAAATTTTCTGGATGAACGAAGCACCAGCCATCGCGGTAATGGGCAAGCACATCTACACCGGTGGAAACATCATGTTCCCAGATGCGAACGTGATGAAGATCTTCAACGACGATGCCGTGTTGCCAACCGGGATGACCACCAACTTCTTCGCGGGCGACGTGACCGCGATGATCGACGGGTTCACCCTGTCTGGAAGCAAGGCTGGCGGAGGCATCGCCCTCTTCATGGCTGCGCGCGGAGTGACCATCAGCAACAACAACATCACCGGGAACTCGAGTAGCGATGCAGGAGGAATAGCGATCGGCTCCTCGAACCTCGGCTATGACCAGCAGACGTATGATGCCGTGGTTTCCGGCAACAAGATCCACAAGAACTCAGGCCTCCAGGGGGCCGGCGGAATCGGGGTGTACGAGTACTCGAATAACTATCGGATCGAGAACAACCTGATCACCGGCAACTTCTGCCTGTTCTTCGGAGGAGGGGTCGCTCATTGGGGTTACATCCCCGGTCTTGGCAGAATCCAAAACAACAAGATCCTGTTTAACGAGGTTCACTACAACGCCCTGTTGGCTAACGCCGGCGACGGTGGAGGCATCTTCATCGGCGGTGAGGTCCTTGGAGTCGAAGGTTCTGGATCAGTCTTAGTCCAGAACAACCTCATTCAAGCGAATATCAGTGGCGGCGGGAACGGTGGAGGCATTCGTCTTTTTGCTATCAACGGAATGGACGTCAGCGCGAACCCGAACCCGAGTACCTGGAATCAGGTCAGAATCGTCAACAACACCATCGTGAACAACGTGGCCGCTTTGAGCGGAGCCGGCATTTCGATGCAGGATGCCGCCAGAGTCCAGATCCAAGGCAACACGATTGCTCACAATGACACAACGGCAACCGCGATTCTGGCGTTCACCGCCGGTCAGCTCAGCTCGAGTCCGCAGCCTGCCGGAGTGGTTTCCTCACTGCACTCCGACGTTCTCCTAGGGTTCCTGACTGCGGCTGGCCAGCCGCAGACCTTCTCCAACCCGGATATGACGAGCAACGTTATTTGGGAGAACCGCTCATTCACCTTCCAAGTGGCGAATGGGATAGGCAACCTGGTCCTGTGGAATTACTGGGACCTCGGCGTGCTGGAATCCGTGACGCCGACCGACCCGCACCTGACTCCGGCTGCGGGGAATAACATCGTGACCAGTCGGTTTGATCCAAAGACTGGCTACGATTACGGCTTCCGATTCACGACGCTCAGCCCACCGTTCCTGGCGCCGTACTTCAACACCTTGTTGACGGCCTCGGTGCTGGATGAAGGAGGCAACAACATCAGCGTGCTGATCAACCCGTTGGTTCCGACCGGAAACTACGCGAGGTAACAGCTGTCGGTAAGAGGCCGCCAGACGTTGGTCTGGCGGCCCAACCGAAAGGAGATTGAAACTATGCGAAGACTGTTTTTCATAATTCCTGTTTGCCTGCTGGTCCTCGCCTTAGGGACCTTGGTGGAAGCGGGAATCAGGGTTCAGTGCCCTCCAGGGGCGAAGTGCATGCATCTTGTCGGAGCCGATGGGTATGTCTCCATGGCCGACGGCTACCGCCAGTACGTCTTTGGCTTTCTCGACATGACCGGCGTCCCTGTTGAGCAAGTCCTCCTCCAAGCCGAGCTCGGTGCGAACAGCCCGGCACCCCCAATTCGGCTGAAAGAGGGAGAGGATTTTTACCTGACCCTCAGCACTGCGCCGATGAAAATGCGGCCGGACCTTTTCGACGCCCACTCGGTTCACTGGCACGGGATGCCGAACATCGCCCCGATCTTCGACGGCGAGCCGATGGCATCCATCGGGGCCAACCCCGGCGCCAGCTTCACTTACTACTACAAGGTCCCGGCCCCCGGAACCTACGCTTACCACTGCCACGTTGAGGCAACCGAGCACATGCAGATGGGCATGTTAGGCCATCTGACCGTTACCCCGAAACAGGATGGAACCCTGCTCAACGGATTCACCAAGTTCGCCTACAACGACGGTGACGGATCGACGGGATATGATGTCGATTTTGATCTGACGGTCATCGGCTTCGACCCGAACTTCCACGACGCCAACGGTAATCCGACCCCGCAGCCGCTGCCCTTCGCCGATATGAAGGACACGTACATGCAGATCAACGGCCGCGGCTACCCCGACACGATCAATACCGGCTTCCTGGCGCCGCCGATTCTTCCCGATGGGACGGCAGGTAAGCAATCCCAAAAGGTCAACGCCCTGATCGAAGCGGTTCAGGGCCAAAGAATACTGCTCCGTATCATGAACCTGAACACGGTTCATTTCACGACCCTCACCATCCCCGGTATCACTATGAAGGTGGTCGGAAAGGACGCCCAACTCCTCCGCGGTTCCGATGGAACCAACCTGTACTACAACACCAATACCTTCACCAGTGGTGGCGGCCAGTCGGCCGACATCATCCTGGAGACGGCCGGTGTACCGAAGGGAACTTACTTCCTGTACACGACAAATCACAGCGAGTTGAGCAACAACACGCAGGACTTCGGGGGACTGATGACGGAGATCGTAATCAAGTAAATGGCTCCAAACCCGCTACTCGGCCGAGGAATTATCGGCTTGCCGGCGCGTGGGAACTGCCCGCAGCGCGGAGAGAGCAGGAGGATTTCGATGAAAAGACCTAAAGAAAAAATCACATTCATACTCGCGATGATCGTCATGTTGCTGCTCGTCGGGAGCGCAACGGCGGCCATCCAGGGCATCGCGGGCCCGGTCTTCAACCTGACAGCTACGGTGGGACGGGTCACGATCGATGACGGAACCGTCATCACGATGTGGGGTTTTGCCAACGCCAATGTGGTTGGATCGGTGGCGACATACCCCGGCCCGACACTCATTGTCACCCAGGGTCAAGTCGTTACCGTCACTTTGACTAACCAGCTGCCCCGGCCGGTTTCGATTGTCTTCCCGGGACAGCAGAACGTGACGAGCACGGGCGGCGTCCCCGGACTGCTGACGCAGGAAGCAGCGCCTGGCGCGACGATTACTTACACGTTCACAGCCGTGAACCCGGGGACCTTCATCTATTACAGCGGCAGTGAGCCCGAACTGCAGTTCGAGATGGGGCTGTTCGGAGCCCTTATCGTTCGGCCGACCATGGGCCCCAAATTCGCGTACAACGACGCTTCGACCGCCTTTGATCGGGAATACCTTTTCCTGGTCAGCGACATCGACCCGCTCATTCACAAGGCGATCGCGCTCAGTATTAAGCCTGTTGACCACACGTCCGCCTGGCCCGTGTGCTGGTTTATTAACGGCCGCGCGGGCCTCGACACGATCGTACCGAACAACGATCCGATTATGCCTAACCAGCCCTTAGCTGCTCTGGCCCTGATGCAGCCGGGAGAGAAGGTGCTGTTGAGGATGATCGGTGGAGGACGCGATGCGCATCCGTTCCACGTTCACGGAAACCATCACCGGGTGATAGGCCGTGACGGCCGATTGCTCAAGACGCTCCTCGGCCAAGACCTCTCTGAAGGTGCGTTCACCACGACTCTCGCATCCGGCCAAACCCATGACGCGCTCTTCACCTGGGACGGCGCTGGCGTTGGATGGGACATTTACGGCCACGCCCCCGGTGACGCGTTACAGCCGGGTGAAGACCCGACCTATCACGGCACACCGTTCCCGGTCGTCCTACCGGATATCAAGGACATGTTGCCTGGCCCGCTGTACCCCGGAAGTCCCTTCCTGGGTGGCGCCGGACAGCTTCCGCCGGGCGAGGGTGGTTTCAACCCGTGGGGCGCCTTCCCGTTCATGTGGCACTCCCATAATGAAAAGGAACTCACCAGTAACGACATCTTCCCGGGAGGCATGTTGACATGGGTGCTGATCGTACCTCCCGGTACGCTGGCCGCTGAGTAGAGGAGGAACCTGGTATGAATCAGAATATTCGACATAGTTTAAGACTCGGCCTGATCCTCCTCTTTACGGTGGTGATGGCAGGGACTTGTTTTGCTGCCACCTTCAACCTCAGAACCGGAACGATGACCAAGACGATGCCGGACGGGGTGGTGGTGACAATGTGGGGGTTCGCTTTGGATGCCGGTCCCATCCAAGTGCCGGGGCCGGTCCTCACGGTTCCCGCCGGGGACACTGAACTAGTCATCAACCTGACCAACGGCCTCACAGTGCCGGTGTCAATCGTAGTCCCCGGTCAAACGACCGGAGCGGCGGGCGTCGCTTCGGCAATGACTCCGGTCTGGATTGATCCCGTAACCTTCGCCGTAACCGCCACTGGCACTCGCCCGGCTGGTAACTTCACGTCCAGAATGAGGTCTTTGAATTTTGAGACCGCGCCTGGTACGACCGGTGTTTACAGCTGGACCAACCTGCAGCCCGGTACCTACCTTTACAAGAGCGGTACCCATATGCAGGTCCAGGTACCGATGGGCCTCTACGGCGCCATGACGAAGAACGTGGTTGACCCGGTAGTGGATCCGCTCAACCCGCTTGTCATGCTTCCCGGGCAAGCGTACACAGGGGTGAGCTTCGACGCCGAGCAGGTGCTGGTTTACAGCGACATCGACCCGGACCTTAATGCCGCAGTCGCCGGAGGAAGTTACGGCGCCGACTGCGCTGTTTTGCCGTGCATGACCAGCACGATCGATAATCATCCTCATTACTACCTGATCAACGGCGAGCCCTTCTCGTACAGCCGCAGCCCGCTGACGATTGGACCTGCCACCAAAACCACTCTGCTCCGGTTTCTCAATGCCGGAAATGAGGACTACGTTCCGACGCTACAGGCCTCAGGCATGCAGATGGTCGATGGCGACTGCCACATGCACGTAGTGGCGGAGGATGGAAAGGCTCTCCCGTTCGCGAAGGAACAGTACCAGCTGCTGCTCGCCCCCGGGAAGACTTTGGACACATGGGTCCAGCCGGCGGCCGAAGGGTATATCCCGCTGTTTGACCGACGGGGCCATCTGACCAACGCCACCCAGGTGCCGGGCGGGCTGCTCGTCTACCTGGCTGTTCCCAATATCGCTCCGGTGCCATTGACTGTCACCCTGGTGGGAAGCGGCACGGGTAAGGTTCAGGCGGTCAGCGCTCCGGCCGGGATCGATACGGCAGTTCTCGATCTGGCCGAGAACTACAACCCGGGAACCGTAATCGCCCTCAAGGCCACGCCCGCCCCCGGCTCGGATTTTTCGGGCTGGTCGGGAGGCTTTACAGGTATGGAGGACACCGCGGTCGTGACGGTGAGTGCGCCGACTAGCCTCATGGCCACATTTACGGCTGCGATTCCTTTGACGGTGGTTTACCCGAACGGCGGGGAAACCTGGACACGAGGGAGTATCCAAACCATCCGCTGGGCCTATGCCGGCAGCATCGGACCTTACGTCCGGATCGAGCTCTGGCAGACCGGTACGGCGGGCGATCTTTCCGCCCTCCAGACCGTCATCAAGGCCGGTGCTCCGACCGGTACCGGCGGGGTCGGCTCCTTCATGTGGAGGGTTCCCTCGGGGTTGCCTCCTTTAGACAACTTCAAGGTCGTCATCAAGAGCCTGTCCGATGCGACCATTACCGATGCCAGCGACGGCCGCTTCACGGTCGTGCTTCCGTAGCGGACGGAGGACGAACATGAAACTGACACGGACGAACAGAGACCATTACGGCCAGCTCAGCCAACCTGAGAATCCGTGTCAGTGCCTTCGACCCCAAGGGGGTCGCGTAGCAGAGCCCAGGGTTGGCCGCGTCTTTTGCGGCCTACCTTGGGTAGGTGCTGAACGGAATCCCAACCCTGAAGGGGTTGCGTATCGAGCACAATACGCAACCCTTTCAGGGTTAGATCTGCGCTGAATGCCAACCCCAGGGTAGGTCGCAAAAAATGCGACCAACCCTGGGCTTTGCTACGAGACCCCTTCGGGGTGGGTTTGATGAATCCTACTTTCGCTAAATGATGGGGAGATCATGATGCGATTCTTTAGATTAGCAGCGAGTTTCCTCTTGTCGGTTCTTTGTGCCGGTATCTGTTTAGGGTCGGATGCCGAAACTCAACCGATGAAAGAGCTAACCGATCAATGGGGAGTCGAAATAGTCAATCTGCGGACTACCGCAGAGGGTTACATGCTCGACTTCCGATACCGAGTCATCGACCCCGATAAGTCGATGACGCTTCTTGACCGCAAGACCAAGCCTTACCTGATCGACCCGAGAAACGGCGCGAAAATACCCGTCGTCACGAGTCGATTCGGGTCGATGAGATCCACCACGACGAGACCCATTGCCAACCGCATCTATACCGTTCTTTTTGTTAATCCGGGCAAGTCGATTAAGAAAGGGGACAAACTCACCGTGGTCATGGGCGACTTCAAAGCCGAAAACGTCGCCGTCAACTAAGCGCCCGGAGATTCGACATGAAAAGAATAACTTACTTCGCTTTTTTCCTGGCTTTGATAATCGTTTCTTACTCAGTCGTCTCCTGGAGCAGCAGGCGCGTCCATGGAGGCAATGCCGGACCGAGCGCCAAGACCATTTCTTACTATCATTGTCCGATGCACCCGGGCTTTAAGTCAGACAAGCCGGGGGTCGCGCCGTGCTGCGGCATGGAATTGGAACCCGTATACGAGGGAGCAGCGGCTGACGTCGTTGAAGCTAAACAGTCGGTTCCCAAAGGTGCCGTCCATGTCAGTTCCGAAAAGCAGCAACTCATTGGTGTCCGCACCGGCACGGTCCAGAAGTCATCGTCCGAAAGGTCAATGCGTCTTCTGGGTCGGGTTGTCCCCGACGAAACTCACCTTTACCCGGTCAAAGCGGCAGTCGACGGTTGGATCCAGGACGTATACCCCGTAACGGCCGGGAGCATGGTCAAACAGGGACAACCGCTGGCCTCATACTATTCCCCGGACTTCTACGCCGTTGAGGCAAACTTCCTTTTTGCCTTAACCAACCAGGACAAAAGAGTCTTAAACGACTGGACAAAACAAGCGGTCACACTCGAAGACCAGTTGCGCGGCTTTGGGATGGATCCGGCGCAAATAGAGGAAATCAAGAAGACTCGACAGCTGATCCGAAACGTCACAATTGCTGCACCGGGCGCCGGGCTTGTCCAACTGCGCCAGGTTTCGCCTGGACTGCGATTTCAGAAGGGCGATGAGCTCTATCGGATCGTCGGGCTCGATAGGCTGTGGGTCTATGCCGACCTTTACGAGAACGAGGCACGCTACTTCCGGCCAGGAGTGACAGCGACAGTGGTCCACCCGCAGATGGGCGAGCATTTCCGGGCGCGGGTCAGCGACGCTCTGCCGCAGTTTGACCCGGCCACCCGCACGATGAAAGTGCGTCTGGAAGTCGACAACCCCAAACACCTCCTTCGTCCGGACATGTTCGTCGACGTGGAATTCCCGCTCAACCTTCCCGCTTCGCTGGCGGTTCCCGCCGAGGCGGTTCTGGATACAGGCCTGCAGAAGACGGTCTTCGTGGATCTGGGAAATGGTTATTTTGAACCGCGCCGTGTCGAGACCGGCTGGCGAATGGATAACCAGGTCGAGATAACAAAAGGCCTGATGGAAGGCGAGAGAATTGTCGTTTCCGGTAACTTCCTGATCGATTCGGAGAGTCGTTTGCAGGGCCTGGCCTCGGGCTACAAGGCCACCGAAGAGGTGGATCCGGTCTGCGGCATGACCGTAGATCCGGCGAAGCCCACCGCCCTGAAGGGCGTCGTCGACGGCCATACCTACTACTTCTGTGCGGAGTTCTGCAAGGAGTCGTTCCTGAAAGAGCCGCAGAAGTACCTGGCAAAAGACTCCAGCTCTTCATCATCGCCGCACTCGTCAGACTCCGGCAGCCGGACTCCCTCCAATGAGAGCCCGGCCACGATGGAAAGCGAACACAAAGCAGACGATCACGAACACGGACGACATCATGACTGATCGCATCATTGAATTTTCGGCCAAGAACCGTTTCCTGGTCATCGCGGTCTTTGCTGCCCTGGCGTTGGCCGGCTGGTGGTCATTGAAAAACGTGCCGCTCGATGCGATTCCGGATCTGAGCGACACGCAGGTTATCGTCTACTCGCGTTGGGACCGCAGCCCTGACATCATCGAAGACCAGGTCACTTACCCGATTGTCACCGCGATGCTGGGAGCGCCGAAGGTCAAAGCCGTTCGCGGCTTTTCGGACTTCGGGTACTCCTACGTCTACGTGATCTTTGAGGAAGGAGTCGACATCTACTGGGCGCGCTCGCGCACGCTCGAGTACCTTTCTTCGGTCCTCCCCCGCCTTCCAAAAGAAGTCGAGACCGAGCTGGGCCCGGACGCGACCGGGCTGGGCTGGGTCTTCCAATACGTGCTGGTCGATGAATCGAAGCAGCACAGCCTCGCCGAACTGCGCTCCGCCCAGGACTGGTATTTGCGCTATCACCTGAAATCGGTTCCCGGCGTCGCTGAAGTGGCGCCAATCGGCGGTTTCAGCAAACAGTACCAGTTGAACGTCGATCCCAACCGGCTGCGCGCGTACGGAATCTCGATCAACCGCGTGGTTGACGCTGTCCGCCAGGGCAACAACGATGTCGGCGGCCGGCTGATCGACTTCGGCGGCACGGAATACATGATCCGTGGCCTCGGTTACGCCCGGTCCATTTCCGACCTCGAGAACATCGTGCTCGTGGCCAGCGATACCGGAACTCCGATCCGGGTCAGGGACATCGGGCAGGTGGTGCAGGGGCCGGATTTGCGGCGCGGAGTCGCCGATCTGGACGGAACCGGCGACGTCGTCTCCGGCATCGTGATCATGCGTCAAGGCGAGAACGCGCTTGATGTCATCAGCCGGGTGAAAACCAAGATCGCCCAGATTGAGCCGGGCCTCCCGTCCGGCGTCAAGGTCCTTCCGATCTATGACCGTTCGGAGCTGATCGAGCGCTCGATCGACAACGTGAAGTGGACGCTCGTCGAGATCATGCTGACCGTTGTCGTCATTGTCCTGCTCTTCCTCTGGCACATACCGAGCATCCTGATTCCGGTTATCACTCTGCCCATCGCGGTTCTCATCTCGTTCATCCCGTTTCGCATGATGGGCGTCACCGCGAACATCATGTCGCTGGCCGGGATCGCAATCGCAATCGGCGAGCTCATGGACGCGGCCATCGTGGTGGTCGAGCAGACTCACAAGAAGCTCGAGGAGTGGCACCGGACGGGGCAGAAGGGCGACTACCGCGAAGTGGTCGTGCAGGCGGTAAAGGAAGTGGCTGGGCCGAGCTTTTTCGCCCTCCTGGTTATTGCCGTCTCATTTCTCCCGATCCTGACTCTCGAAGCTCAGGAAGGGCGGATGTTTAAACCGCTTGCCTACACGAAGAACCTCTCGATGATCGTGGCGGCTTTTCTCGCCATCACCCTGGACCCGGCGCTCCGGCTGGTCTTCACGCACGTCAGGAACTTCAACTTCCGGCCTTTCTGGCTGGCCAGGATCACCAACGCCATCGTTGTCGGCAAGATCCACCAGGAGGACAAGCATCCGATCAGCCGCCTGCTGATCCGACTCTACGAACCCGTCGTCGACTGGTCGCTACGGTGGAAGTGGGCGGTAATCGCGGGCGCAGCGGTTATGGTTCTGGTCACCATCCCGGTGTATCAGCAGCTGGGATCGGAGTTCATGCCGCCTCTCGAAGAAGGGTCGCTGCTGTACATGCCCTCCACCATGCCCGGAATTTCAATCGGAGAGGCGCAGCGGCTCCTTCAGGTTACCGACCGTATCATTAAGCAGTTTCCGGAAGTCGACCGCGTGCTGGGCAAGGCCGGCCGGGCCCTGACGTCGACCGACCCGGCGCCGCTCTCGATGCTCGAGACCGTCATTACTCTCAAACCCAAGTCCGAATGGCGCAAGGTCGACACCTGGTACTCCGGATGGGCGCCTGAATGGGCCAAAAAGGTCTTCCGGCACATCACTCCGGATCACATCTCGCAGGAGGAATTAGTCGATCAGCTGAACGCCGCCCTGCAGTTACCCGGCATTTCCAACGCCTGGACCATGCCGATCAAGGCGCGAATCGAGATGCTCAGCACCGGCATGCGTACGCCGGTCGGCCTGAAAATCGCCGGTACGGACCTTGCCGTCATTGAAAAAATCGGAGCCGAGGTCGAGAAGAAGCTCGAGTCCGTGAAGGGGACACGTAACGTTTTCGCCGAGCGGACCGGCGGCGGATACTTCCTCGACTTCGCCTGGAACCGGGAGGCGCTTGCGCGGTACGGGCTCAGTATCGACGAGGCCCAGTCCGTGATCTTGAGCGCGATCGGGGGCGAGAACATCACGACGACTGTTGAGGGACGGGAGCGTTACCCGGTCAACGTGCGGTACATGCGCGACTTCCGCTCCGATATCGGGGCCCTGTCCCGTGTGCTCGTACCTGCCGCCGAGGGCCAGCGACAAATCCCGGTCTCCCAACTCGCTCAGATCAAGGCGGCCACCGGGCCGTCAATGATTCGTAATGAAGACGGGCTTCTGACCGGTTATGTTTACATCGATATCGCCGGACGTGACGTCGACAGTTACATCGACGAAGCGGCCGGCGTGCTTAAACAGTCAGTCCCCCTCCCTCCCGGCTACTCGATACTGTGGAGCGGCCAATACGAGGCCATGCAGCGGGTGAAGGAAAAGCTGCTCATCGTCATTCCGCTCACCCTGTTCCTGATCCTGTTCCTGCTCTATCTGAACACCCGCTCGATCACCAAGACAATGATCGTGCTGCTGGCTGTCCCGTTCTCCGCAATCGGAGCCATTTGGTTTTTGTATCTGCTTGATTACAACATGAGTATCGGGGTTTGGGTGGGGCTGATCGCCCTTCTCGGCGTGGACGCTGAGACCGGCGTGTTCATGCTTCTTTACCTCGATCTCGCTTACGCTGACGCGAAGAAGAATGGGGCTCTCCGTACCTTGGATGACCTGAGGGCGGCCATCCGCCACGGGGCGGCCAGGCGGATTCGTCCAAAGTTCATGACCGTCGCGACCACCTTTATTGGGCTCGCGCCTATCCTCTGGGCCACGGGGACGGGATCCGATGTAATGAAACGGATCGCGGCTCCGGTGATCGGGGGGATATTGACGTCGTTCCTGCTCGAATTGGTCGTCTACCCGGCGATCTACGAGATCTGGAAGTGGAATTTTGAAATGAACAAAGGTAACGCCGCCGCGCTCTTAGAACCGGTGCCGGAGGCGATTGATTAGAAGGGCTTTCAACGTAGGGCGTTTGGAAATTTGTTTGTAGTACCGCCTTTAGGCGGGCTTTTTGACCGTGCTTTCAGCACGGAAAAGCCCGCCTAAAGGCGGCATTACAAACGAATTTTCACACCCACCCAGCGTTCTTAACCCGCCCGAGGTCTTGCCATGATTTATATAAAGCGCGTCCTCGCCCTTGTTTTGGTGATAGTGGGAACGCCCGTATCTTCCAGTCCGGTGTTTGCTCAATCGAAGGAGTTGTCGGTCATCGTCCGTTTCCGGACGGCGCTCGATCCGGCGAAAGTCGTCGTACCCGGGCTGCCCCAGGCCCTTGCCCGAGCCAGGCTGAAGTTGGCTCTGCAGACTGACAGCCAGACCGTGCAAGCAAGCGCCCGCTCGCTTCTCCGGTCGCGGAGCGTCAATGATGTAGCCGAGCTGTGGCTGATCAACGGCCTGTGCGTGACGGCGCCGATAGATGTCATTTCTGACCTTTTGCAGTTGCCTGAAGTTCAGAGTGTCACGTTGGACGAGGTCGTGAATGCGCCGGTGAGCTCTGTCGCCGCCGGGGCCGCCGCTGCATGGAATGTCGAGATGATCGGGGCTGCCAAGCTCTGGTCGGCCGGGATTAACGGCCAGGGCACGGTGGTCGCGGTCCTCGATACCGGAGTCGACGCCTATCACCCTGACCTGAAGGCGCGGTGGCGCGGGGGCGCCAATAGCTGGTTCGATCCGCACGGACAGCACAGTCTGCCTTTCGATGCCAATGGGCACGGGACCCAGGTCGCCGGCCTGATCGTCGGCGGCAGCTCCAGCGGAACGGCCGTCGGAGTAGCCCCGGGCGCTCAGTGGATTGCGGCAAAGATCTTCAATGACTCCGGGTACTCCACGTACGCCGCCATCCACCAGGCTTTTCAATGGCTGTTGGACCCGGACGGGCAACCGAGCACCGACGACGCGCCTGACGTAGTAAACAATTCCTGGCAGGCGGGAAGCTCCAGCGGCTGCATTTTTGAATTCCAGCCCGATATTCAGGCACTGAAAGCTGCCGGCATCGCGGTGGTCTTTGGGGCCGGCAACCAGGGCCCCCGGCGCTATACGAGCACGTCGCCAGCCAACAACGTGGGGGCATTCGCGGTCGGAGCCGTTGACTCCACTCAGACGATAGCGCTATTCAGCAGCCGCGGCCCAGGGGCCTGTGATCCGACCGGAGCCGTCTTTCCGGCTGTCGTCGCCCCGGGAGTGGCGGTGCGGACAACTGACCGGACCTTCGAGGGCGTTTTTCCCAACAGCTATGTGACGGTGAACGGCACCTCCTTCGCCTCTCCTCAGATAGCCGGAGCAATGGCGTTGCTGAAGGCCGACACCCCGACCGCCACAGTAGACCAGTTGGAACGCGTCCTTCGGGAATCGGCTGCCGATTTGGGTACAGCCGGGCCGGACGACAGTTACGGCTACGGCCTCGTTAATCTGGATTCCGCCCGGTTGCTGTTGCGAACGCTGCCTCCCGAGGGGCCCTCCGACCCTCCGCCCACGCCTGAGCCGCCACCACCACCGCCACCCAACGCACCGCCGGTGGCGAACCATGATTCAGCGGCCACACAGGCAAACACCGCCGTCCGAATCAACGTGCTGGCCAACGACACTGATCCCGAAGGAACCGCTTTGACGGCGGAATTGGCCGCGCTCCCTTCTTACGGGAGAGTCGTGAAGAACGTTGATCAGACCTTTACCTATGCCCCCGCCGCAGGCATAACCACTGATCAGTTCACGTATCGCGCCAAAGACGCGGCGGGCGCGGTTTCGAACATCGCAACCGTTACCGTCACCGTCCAATTGCCTGTCGTTGCGCCCCCGATCGCGGTCGACGATTCCGCGGTCGTCAGAAGAAACAGCGAAGTCGTCATAAACGTCCTCGGCAACGACATCGCCGGTACCGGGACAATCGAACCGGCGACGGTCACGATCGTCTCAGCCTCCGCCCAGAGCGCGACGGTCTACAGCGTCGGCGACGGAACCATATTCTACGCAGCACCAAAGAACTTTCGGGGGATCGATACTTTTTCGTATACCGTGAAGAACATTGGATCAGCGGCGTCTAACGCCGCCACGGTTAGGATAACAATTGTGAGATAGGGTGAATGGCTAACGGCCAACTTGCCTGCAGACAATTCTGCAGCAGACGAAGGGTTCTTAGATTATGCAATCCGGTAGGTGTCGGCGTTGCCGCATCCCAAAGCAATGTCCGTTTCGGATTCCGGAGCTGCTCTTCGAGAAGATCCAGGCGCTCATAGAATGGCGTTGGTACAGCGCAAACTATACTGTTTTCAAGCACAATCAGCCGGCGGAAGGTTTGTACCTCGTTCAGGCCGGGCGGCTGGGACTCTATATCGAGGCGAAGGGAAAGAAAACTCACCTCGGGAATGCCGTCGCCGGATGGATCCTGGGCGCCGGAGAAACGCTCGAATCCTCGTCGTATCTTTACACCGCTGAGACGGAGGAAGAAACCGAGCTGGAATTCCTGGCGAAGGAGTCGTTGCTTTCACTCCTCTCGTCGTATCCGGAAGTCGTCCCTCCCCTGCTCGCCACTGTTGCGCAGCGCAGTAATGAGCTGATCGCCCAGATGTTGCGGGCGAGGTGGTAGGGGGGAAAACTGACAAACTGACAAACTGACAAGGTGGCGGGTCAAAGGCATACACGCTAAGTGGAACCTGGGAGAGCCGGCAAAATCGCGGGTGCGGGGAGCTTTTATCGTGGCCGGACTCTCCAGAGTCCGGCAGCCGGGCCTAAGCCCCGGCGGAGACAAACACCTTCCGCCTAATTGCTGTTCGTCCATTCTCGCCGGACCTTGTCCGGCTGCCGGACTCTGGAGAGTCCGGCCACGATAAAAGCTCCCCGCACCCGCGATTTTGCAGGCTCTCCTGGGTTCAACTTAGCGGTCGCTACCGGGCCGATGCTATTGGTACAACCTTTCGGGATTTGCCAGCAGTCTTGTTGACCCTGTCAGATCGGAGGATGATCCACCCTGCCGTCCGCCGAATCCAGCCCTTCTCTTCAAAATCGCTGAGAAGCTTGGAGGTCCACTGTCGAGTGCAGCCGATCTGGTCCGAGAGGTCTTGAATCGAGATTTGGAGCCTTACCTCTGCCCCGTTGTGGATGTGGCCGGACGACTTGCTCAGGTCAACGAGCATTCTCCACAGCCGTCGATCAGCCGAGCTGCGGCTGGAGCCCAGAATCTGCGTCAGCAGGCCGCGCGTTTGTTGTACGACCACCTGGAGCAGCTCGACACCCAGCCCGGGATTTTCTTTAAGGCATTCATGAAGGTGCTCGGCAGCCAGGAATTCCAGTTCAGTCTCTTCGCCGGTCTCGGCGGTGAGCACATTCCCGGTGCTGCTGACGATCTCACCCACTCCCAGTACAGAACCGGGCCCGGCAACGCCCACCGAAACCCTTTTGCCGCCAGGGCCGGCAAAGTAGAGTCGCAGCCAGCCGGAGTGAATCAAGAGGACTCCCGTGGCAGGTTGGTTCTGGCGAAAAACGACACAATTTCGTCCGTAATACCGCCACTCCAGTGACCGCTGAGTGCGGGCCAACAGACCCGGGATGGCCGCCAGGGGGCAACGCCCCGGGAAACGGCAATGAGCGCAAGACGCAGAACTATCAGACGTCGCTACCATTCAATCCCCCCCCACATGTACATTATTCTATTAATTCGCCAAGCCGCAGAGCAAGGAGCTTCGTGACTACTATTGCAACTCGGCACCGATGTTTACTTTTTCGCTTACCATAAGTCATATCACTTTTGTCAAAACCCAGTGTTTACGCGGGTCTCAGGAAATATGTTTTTTTTAAAAGGAAGATTCAACTTTTTATTTAACCTGTTTTCAACCCTTTAGGCCGCTTCTCAGCACCCCCGATGCGCCCTGGAAGGGTCCACGGCGTTTCGGCTTGTCACCATTCTCATCCATGGTTAAGCTCTACGCATGAACCGCCGCGAGTTTGTCGAATTGTCCGCAATATCTTTGCTCCCCCGCAGCGCGAATGCGAGGACTCCCAGCTGCCCGAACCCAGAGTCGGTCTATCCCCTGTTTGACCGCCCAATGCGTTGGGTTCAGCTCGCCTTTGTGGAGGATGACCCCGGTCAGTACGATCCGGGATTCTGGGTGGACTATTTCACCCGGACCCACGCACAAGGCGTTTGCTTGAGTGCGGGGGGCATCGTCTCGTTTTACCCCACGAAGATCCCCCTTCATTACCGCAGCGCCTGGATGAAAGACGCCGACCCGTTTGGCGATATGGTCCGCGCCTGCCGCAAGCTCGGCATGGTAATCCTGGCACGGACCGATCCACACGCGGTGCGACAAAACGTCTATGACGCTCATCCGGATTGGATTGCGGTGGATGAGAAAGGCGAGAAGCGGCGCCACTGGGCCAATCCCGACCTATGGGTCACCTGTGCGCTCGGCCCCTACAACTTCGAGTTCATGACCGAAGTGCATCGCGAAATCATGTCCCTCTATCGGGTCGACGGTATCTTCATAAACCGGTGGGCCGGCCACGGAACCTGTTATTGCGAGCACTGCCAGAAAAACTTCAAGCAAGCGTCCGGCCTGGATATCCCCCGCGCATCGGACGCCGACCAAACGGCCCGTCAAAAGCTGACTATCTGGCGCCAAGCCCGCCTGACGGAGCTCTGGCGTCTTTGGGACACCGAGATCCGGAAGATCAACCCGGACTGCCGTTGCGTGCCCAACGGCCCGCCCGAGTTGAAGACGACCGGAGAGCTCGCCGATATTATGTTTCAGGACCGCCAGGGGCGAAGCGGCGTGGCGTGCCCGTGGCTGAACGGAAAGCACGGCAAGGAACTCCGGGCGGTCATGGGGCGCAAGCCGGTCGGCGGCATCTGCAGCGTCGGCCTCGAGGAGCAGTATCGCTGGAAGGACTCGGTTCAGAGCGCCGCAGAGATTCGGATCTGGGTCGCGGAGGCCATCGCGAACGGGCTGAGGCCCTGGATCACCAAATTCAACGCCAAACCTATAGATCGGCGCTGGCTCAGCGTTGTCGAGGAGATCTACCGCTGGCACCATTCATACGAGCGTTACATGCGTAACGAATGCTCCGCCGCGCGAGTCGCCCTCGTCTACTCCGAGCAGACACGGGAATTCTATGATCAGGGCAAGCCACATCAGAATGTCGAGGACCACGCCCGTGGTGCGTATCATGCCCTGATCGAGGAGCGTATCCCGTTCGAGATGGTTCACGACGGAAAGCTCGAGCGGTCGGACATAGAGCGCTTCAAACTCCTGATACTCCCCAATATCGCCGCCTTGTCCGATAAGCAGTGCGACCTGTTGCGCGACTACGTGAAGGCCGGCGGGAGCCTTTTGGCCACGTTCGAGACGTCGCTTTACGATGAGTGGGGCCATCCCCGCAAGGACTTCGGACTGGCCGACCTGTTCGGAGTATCTTACCGGGGCCGGATGGATGGCCCTATGCGGAATTCCTACCTGAGCATCCGGCGCAGTGCGGACGGGCAGTTCCACCCGACTCTCACGGGGTTGGAAAACGCGGTGCGGATCATTAATGGCGTCTTCCGGCTGGAAGTTGAACCCAAGGTCGATTTCCCATCCCCTCTCACTTTGGTTCCGTCTTACCCGGATCTGCCCATGGAGGACGTCTTCCCGCGCGTGCCGGAAACTGCGATCCGGGAGTTGTATCTCCGCGAGATCGGGTCAGGGAGGGTCGCCTATTTCCCCTGGGACATTACCCGGATCTTTTGGCAAATCCTGGCAGTCGACCATGGCCGGCTGTTTGCGAATGTCGCCAACTGGGCAATCGAAGAACTGCGACCCGTCGCCGTCAGGGGGCCTGGAATACTGGATGTCACCGTTTGGCGGCAGAAGGATTCGATGACCGTCCACCTGGTCAATTTCACCAACCCGATGCTCATGAAGGGGCCATTCCGGGAGTTGATCCCGGTGGGAGCGCAGGAGGTGGAGCTGCGCCTGCCGGGGGGAGCCAAGGTCGGCAAAGTTCGGCTGTTGAAAGCCGGAGGAACGCCACGCGCGAGTGTTGCCAACGGGGTACTGAGGGTGACGGTGCCCTCGGTCCTGGACCATGAGGTGGTGGCGGTGGATCTGTCCAGGGCTTGACTGGCGGTCGGGGTCGTTTTTTGGCCCGCGGATCTCGCGGATTAACGCGGATCTCGCGGATAAAAGCACAAAGTGGGGGCACTTTGTGCTTTTATCCGCGAGATCCGCGTTAATCCGCGAGATCCGCGGGCCAAAAAACGACCCCAACCGCCAGTCAAGCCCTGGACTAGACTCCCACCTCCGCCGGCACCTCGTAAAAGGTCCCCTGCCCTGTCTCAAAGGCGGTAATGTTCCCGAGTGTGGTCTCGGCAATCTTGGTAAGCGCCTCCCCGGTGAAGAACGCCTGGTGACCGGTCATGATCACGTTAGGGAAAGTCTGCAGCCGGGCAAATATATCATCCTGGATCACCTGGCCGGACAGATCCCGGAAGAACAACTCTTCCTCTTCCTCGTAGACGTCGAGCGCCAGATAACCGAGGATCCCGGACTTCAGGGCTTCGACAACGGCCCGAGTGTCGATCAGGGCGCCCCGGCCGGTGTTAATCAGCATGACCCCTCGCTTGACCTTCTTCAGCGACTCCTGGTTGATAAGGTGGTGCGTCTGAGACGTCAACGGGCAGTGCAATGAGACGATGTCGGAATGTGACAAGAGGGTGTCCAAGTCCATGTAGCGGACTCCGAGTGCCACGCACTCCTGGCTCGGATACGGATCGAATGCCAGGACACGGCACCTGAAACCCAGCATTATTCGGGCAAATGTCGCGCCGATCTTTCCGGTCCCTATCACTCCGACTGTCTTGCCCTCGAGGTCGAAACCCAGCAGACCCTCCAGCGAAAAGTTGCCTTCTCGCACCCGGTTATAGGCCCGGTACACTTTCCGGTTCAGAGAAAGGAGCAAAGCGACCGTATGCTCGGCCACGGCAGCAGGCGAATAGGCCGGGACTCGAGCCACTCGTAGGCCGAGGTCGGCCGCGGCCGGCAGATTGACATGATTGAAACCGGCAGAGCGCAAGGCGATAAGCTTCGTGCCTCCCTCCGCCAGTTTCTCGAGGACGCCCCGATCCAGCTCATCGTTCACGAAAGCACAGATTGCGGGATAGCCCTTCGCAAGCGGGGTGGTATCGGGAGTCAAGCGTGTTTCGAAGAAGGCCAGTTGATGCCCGAATTTCTTGTTCGCATGCTCCAGAAAGCACTGGTCATAGGTTTTGGTGCTGAAGACGGCAACTCTCAATTTTTCCTCCTGAGAGTTTGATGCTTGCGGTTGTCGGGAGGTTGCAGGGGGAGGGCTTGCGGGCTGAAAAGACCTCAAAGACCTCAAGGACCCCAAGGACGGCTGGTGGTCCTTGAGGTCCTTTCACCCTTCAATCAAAAGAGTCTCCGGGTCTTCCAGGAATTGCTTGACCCGCACCAGAAACTGCACGGATTCTCGGCCGTCGACGATGCGGTGGTCGTAACTCAGGGCCAGGCACATCATGGGTCGCACCGTCACCTGCCCGTTTATTACCACCGGTCGCTCCTGGATGCGGTGGAGTCCAAGGATCCCGACTTGCGGAGGATTGAGGATCGGGGTGCTCATCAGCGAACCGAAGATTCCTCCATTGGTGATGGTGAAACTCCCCCCACGGAGGTCCTCGATAGAAAAATTGCCGGTTTTCGCCTGCTCGACGAAACGCTTGACCGCCTTTTCGATCTCGGGAAACGACATTCGATCGGCGTGGTGCAGCACCGGAACAACCAAGCCCTCCGGGTCCCCGATAGCTATACCGATATCGTAGTAATGCTTGATGATCATGTTGTCGCCGTCGACTTCCGCGTTCATCCTCGGAAATTCTTTGAGAGCGGAGATCGAGGCTTTGACGAAAAACGACGTCAATCCGAGACCGACTCCGTGGCGTTGCTCGAAGGACTCCTTGCGGCGGCGCCGGATCTCCATCACGCCCGTCATGTCCGCTTCATTAAATGTCGTGAGCATGGCTGCAGCGCGCTGCGCCTCAACCAGCCTCGTCGCAATCGTGCGGCGGCGCCGTGACATACGGACTCGCTCTTCCGGACGGCCGGCCTCCACAGCTCCGGCCTGGGCCGAGGGTTTTCGCTCTACTTCTGGCTTCTCCTTCTCGACGCCAGGCATTTCGGGGGTTTTCCCCGGTGGGACCTCAGGCTTCGGCTGCTGCTCTTCCGCGCGATCCGGCTCCGGGGCCTCCTTCTCCGGCGGCTGCCTCGCCGGCTGCACTTCGGGCTCGGGAGGAGGGGGTGCCGGTTGTTCCGGCTTCTTCTCGGGAGTTTCCCGCGCGCTTTCTTCTATGACCGCGAGCACGTCGCCAACCTTTACGTCATCCCCTTCCTTCCGTTTAACTGACTGGAGCGTCCCCGCCCGTTCGGCGCTGACCTCAAGATTGGCTTTGTCGGTTTCGAGCTCGACAAGCGCTTCGCCGGTAGCCACCGGTTCACCCTCCTGCTTGATCCACCGGGCAATCGTCGCTTCCGTCACGGATTCTCCCAAATCAGGTACCACAACCTGTGTCGGCATTCCATTCCCCCTCGATTTCGATTGGCTCCCGGATAAGGCGTATCCACGAATTACACGAATTACACGAATTGGTACCCAGCCAATTCGTGTAATTCATGTAATTCGTGGATACGCCTAATCCGGGAGCCGTCAATCGGTCATCATGCCCCCAAACGAATCGCGCACCAGGGCCGCCTGCTTGGCCTGGTGCAAGGCACTTGAACCTTCAGCCGGGCTCGAATTCCTTTCCCTGCTCACAAACTCCAGCTGGTACTTCAGACGTCCCAGGTGATCCCGCACGAACTTCAGAGCTCCCATGTTTTCCGGTTCCTCCTGAACCCACCTGATCAGCTTCAGGTTCGGATACCGGCTTAGCACAGCAAGCAAGGGGTCTTGCGGGAAGCGATACAACTGCTCCAAACGAACGATCGCGGTGTCGACTCTCTGCGATCGGAGCTCGCTCGAAAAGAGGTCCACGCTGAATTTGCCGGTGCAAAGCAGAACCTGCCTGACCTTCTCCGGTTGATCGCTGCGCTCGGGATCATCGATAACCGGTTCCCACTGACCCCGTGCGAGGTCCACCGGTTTGGATGCCGAAAACGGATGCCGGAGAAGGCTCTTCGGCGTCATGACAACCAGGGGAAGCGGGTCAGTGGTCAGCAGAGCCGCCTGTCGCCGGAGCAGGTGAAAGTACTGAGCCGCAGTGGTTGGATTTGCGACGCGCAGGTTCGTCTCGGCCGCCCAAGCCAGGAAGGTCTCCAGACGGCCGCTTGAATGGTCCGGCCCGGCTCCATCGTATCCATGCGGGAGGAGCAAAACCAATGACGGCGTCTGTCCCCACTTGTTGCGGGCCGACACGATGAATTCCTCGATGACAATCTGAGCATTATTGACGAAGTCGCCGTACTGGGCTTCCCAGAGAACAAGCCGCTGCGGCTCCTGAATGTTGTACCCGTACTCGAAAGCCAGAACCGCATTCTCGGACAACGGACTGTTGTACACCTCGAAAGCCGCTTTCGCTTGACGAAAGAACTGGAGCGGGACCAGGCGCTCCTGCGTCTCGACATCATAGAGGACCGCATGGTGCTGGCTGAAAGTCCCCCGTTCGGTATCCTGTCCGGTCATCCGAATCGCAGTCCCGTCCGCCAGAATCGTGGCCATCGCCAACTGCTCCGCGACCGACCAGTCGACCGACGACTCGTCGGGATTCTCCAACGCCGAATTCCGCCGGCTGAACAGTTTGTCCAGCTTGGGATGCAGGTGGAAGCCGTCAGGCAACTGATTCAGCGATCGGTTGATTTCCCTCAAGGTTTCCAACGGAACGGCAGTCTTCACGCGGCGGGCGAGGCCGGCCGGCGGCGGCATGGGCAACGGCTCGTGCAGATCTTCGGCGGGCTCCAGCGCGTCCAGCTCATCCTGTAGAGCCTGATTATGCTTGTGCACGAGCTCTTCGGCTTCGCCCTGGCTTACAACTGCGCGTTCTGCCAAGCGATCAGCCCATATCTGCCTGACCGTCGGATGCTCGCGGACAACCGAGTACATGCGCGGCTGTGTGAACGCCGGCTCATCGCCTTCGTTGTGGCCGTGTCGCCGGTAGCCGATCAGATCGATCACAAAGTCCTTGTGGAAGCGGTCGCGGTACGCAAACGCGAGGCGGATCGCCTCCAGGCTGACCTCGGCATCATCGGCGTTCACATGGACGACCGGTATCTCGAAACCCTTCGCCAGATCACTCGCGTGCATCGTGCTGCGCGAATCTTCCGGGACGGTCGTAAAGCCCAGTTGATTGTTCGAAATCAGATGGACCGTCCCTCCCGTCCAGTACCCGCACAGGCGGGATAGATTCAAGGTCTCGGCCACCACCCCCTGTCCGGGGAAGGCCGCATCGCCGTGGATGAGGACAGGCAGGGTGACTCTCGGGTCGAACCGGGGCTGTCCGGGGTGATCCACCCGCGTCCCGACAGCTCGGGTCATCCCCTCGACGACCGGATCAATTGCCTCCAGGTGACTCGGGTTCGGGGGCATCGCGACGACCAGACAGCTGGGGGCCTCGTCGGCGAAACGATGTCGCGCTCCCTTGTGATACTTCACGTCGCCGGTCCAACCCAATTCGCTGTCCGCAATATCGGGTGTCACCGGATCCTTGAATTCAGCAAGGATCTCCGAGTACGGCTTGTTAAGCACGTGGGCCAGGACATTCAAACGCCCGCGATGGGCCATCCCGATCAGGACCGTGCAGGCGCCCGATTCGGCCGCCCGGTCGACGAGCTCGTCCAGCATCGGGACCAGGATGTCCAGACCCTCGATGGAGAATCGGTACTTTCCCGGAAAGGCACGCTGGAGAAAGCGCTCGAAAACCTCGACCTGGGTCAGGCGGTCCAGCAGTTCCTTCTCGTCGAGCGGAAGCCGGCTCGGGTGAAAGCGTCTCGTTTCCGCCGCTTCCCGCAACCACCGACGTTCTTCGAAGTTGCGCAGGTGGTCGTAATCGTGCCCGAGTGTCGAACTGTAGACGGAACGAAGGGCATGGATTGCCTCCAGGGCATTCGCAGACTGCTCCGCAATCGGGCCACCGACGGCTGAAGCAGGAAGCGCCTTCAGGTCTTCTTCGGTCAACCCATGAAACTCCGGGGAGAGGGATGGCTCGCCGGACGGCTTCCGGCCCAGCGGGTCGAGCTGGGCCGCGAGATGGCCATACTCCCGGATGGCCTGCGCCAGATTGGCGGCGCTGACGATCTTGAGGACGCCAACGGGTACCGCCGCCTGAGCTCCCGACGTCCCGACCCCGTCTCCGTCCGCCTCCGGCTGCCACCGCTCGAATACGGATCGCGTGTGGGTATCGACAGAGCCGGGATCCTGACGGAAGCGTTCATAAAGCTCGATAATGTAGGCCGCATTAGGACCGTGAAAGTCGCTAAGTCGCATATCTGCCTGAATTTTCCGCCCGATGGGCTGGGATGACCTAATTCTATCATCAGGGTGCGGAAGGGTTAAGGATTGCGGAAACTTGAAAAGACCTCAAAGACCTCAAGGACCTCAAGGACACAACGAGATTCAGTCCTTGGGGTCCTTGAGGTCTTTGAGGTCCTTGCTTGCCTGCATTTCTCCCGCTCTGCTACCATCGCCTTGCCAGGAGCACCAAGGAGACCGCCATGAATATTGCCGTCGTCATGATCGGATCGTCGTTACTCCTCATTCTCGGATACACGGTGTACAGCCGTTATATCGCCCGGCAGCTGGGAGTCGATGAAGACCGGCCGACACCCGCTTTTACCGTTAATGACGGGGTGGATTACATTCCGACGAAGCCGATCGTGTTGTTCGGTCATCATTTTGCCGCCATTGCGGCGGCGGGACCGATCGTCGGCCCAACACTGGCCCTGCTGTTCGGGTTCGTCCCGGCATGGCTGTGGATCATGGTCGGGGTCATCACCATCGGCGCAGTGCACGATTTCACGGCCCTGTTCGTCGCTGTCCGTGAAGGGGGAAAGTCAATCGCCGAAGTGGCTCGGCGCACGCTCGGGAAGACGGGGTTCGTCTTTTATGTTCTCTTCGCGATCCTGTTGTGCCTGCTCGTATGTGCGGCATTCCTTCAGCTAACCGCCATTGCCCTGACTTCGACCCTGCCCCCGGATGACGTCAATATCACGGCGTCTACGGGCGGTGGCCTCCACATGATCGATCAGGGAGGCGAAATGCGGGTGCAGATTGGAGGCGTGGCGTCCATGTCCGTCATTGTGATGACGCTCCTCGCTCCGTTTATCGGGTACCTGATCTACAAGCGTAAGATCAATGTCTGGGCGGTCACCTTCATAGCATTTGTGGTTTCAATGGGGTCGATCGTCTTTGGTTACTATTTTCCGATCACCCTTGACCCTACTGTCTGGATCGTAATCATCACCTGTTACGTCTTTTTCGCCGCCTGGATCCCGGTCTGGATCATCCTTCAACCGCGTGACTTCGTAAACGCTCAGATCCTGTTCCTGGGCCTGGCCTCGATGGTCGTCGGCGTTATCGGCGCGGGCATCGGCGGTGTCTCCATTGGTATCCCCTCGTTCAACCTCGAAGGCGCTATGTCGGCCCCGAACCTGGGGGTCCTGTGGCCCTTCCTCTTTATCACGATAGCCTGCGGCGCGGCGTCTGGTGCGCACGGGCTCGTCTGTGGCGGGACAACGTGCAAGCAGCTCCATAACGAGAAGCATGCGCGGATCATCGGGTACGGTGGAATGCTGCTCGAGGGACTTCTCGCCCTGTGTGTAATCCTGTTGATCTCAGGGGGGATGGACTTCGAGAAGTACAAGAGCATTGTCTACCCGACAACCGGCGGCAGCAATGCACCCCTGGCCTTCGCGCTCGGCCTTGGGAGCATCCTGAACATGAGTCTTGGGCTACCGAAAGTGCTGGGCACGATCTGGGGAATTCTGCTGCTCGAAGGATTTCTCGTAACCACCATCGACGCCCTCGTCCGGCTCTCCCGTTACCTCTTTGAAGAGTTGTGGCTGACGGTGATGGACAATCCTCCGGCGATCCTGCGCAACCGTATTTTCAACAGTCTTCTGGTTGTTGCCGGATTTCTGTCGCTGACTTTCACCAATGCCTACCTGCGGATCTGGCCGATCTTCGGCGCCGCCAATCAACTGCTGGCCGCGCTGACTCTCATCGCAGTGACCGCCTGGCTGGCTCAGAAAGCGCGCAAGTACTGGTTTACGGCTATTCCCGCAGGATTCATGATCGTCACGACGCTCACGTCTCTCGTCATTCTGCTGCGCCGGCACCTCACCGCAGCCAACTACACGCTGGCGTTGACCGACATCGTGTTAATGATCCTCGGGGTGGGAGTCGTAGTCCTGACCTTCCGCTACTTCTACAACCTCCGCGCGCGCTTCG
>Ga0105092_10000265_pt1 | contig 26805 bp, 30 predicted proteins | sample PPLLak2March2015_FD_87021 | JGI IMG/M metagenome (GOLD analysis project Ga0105092, IMG submission 87021) | Freshwater sediment microbial communities from Prairie Pothole Lake near Jamestown, North Dakota, USA - PPLs Lake P7 Core (1) Depth... | ecosystem: Environmental > Aquatic > Freshwater >... | reverse complement strand
CCGATGACATCTTGGGTACCGACGGCTCATAAAATAATATCTCCTCTTATTTACATAAAATAAATTCTAGCTTAAAATTCTAATAATAATCAGTATGAATATTCAGTCGCATGCCCTTGAACCCATTTGAGAATGAGTATTACATTCTGTTGCACACTTAATATTAATTCTGCTAAAAATAAGTCGAGTTAACATTAAACAGCGAAATAAAATTCTAATATTAAATATACCAATTGTTTGTTATTAGTAAAGAAGACTTCTTACTAGACCTTAAAGTGTTCTTTTCAGCATGCATAACTTGTGAATCTAAAAATAAATAGCTGGGTAACTATAATCAGTACAGCAGCTTTTTCAATCGAAGCAGTAATGGTTGAGCTGCTTTACGTAATTGCTTCTATTCCTACTTTAGCGATTGCTGCGGGTAGCATGCCCATTGCAGGTGCTATGGTTCTTATCATTAATGGTTTTGTATTCAGAAACAAGTTTACAATATTCAAGGGTAATGGTTGGAAAATGCTTCTTGTTGGTGCAGCATTATTCACAGCAGCAGATTTTCTGTGGTATGACAGTATAAATAAGATAGGCTCTGGCAAGACCATGCTGCTTACCATACCAGCAGAGGATGTTTTCATTGTTTTCTTGGCAGTTGTATTTCTGGCTGAGCGTATGCTAAAGCTTCAGCTATTGGGTATTGGTGTCGCCATTGTTGGGTTTACAATATCAGCAGCTAGCAATGTATCTGAAAGTGGAGTACAGTTTCAAATAGGAGACTTGCAGGCGATATTGTCGGCCATGTGCAATGCCCTTGCAATCACATTATTTGCAAAGCTGATTGTCAGATATAACGCCACTGAAGTAAGTGGGTGGATTATGCTCATCTCAGGTCTAGTCATTAATGCAATCCAATACACATTCTATCCACCACATCTATCTGCTATGGACTGGCTTTACCTGATAGGATTCTCATTCATAGCGTTAGCAGCATTTACACTCTACAATGTGAGTATGAAACGCATAGGCTCATCAATGACTTCAATAATAACATCATCCTCTCTAGTTCTTACGGTTGTAATCCAGTTAGCCATCATTCCTTTTGGAATAGCGTTTTCATTACCCAGTAACCTAGTTTTGGCGTTGTTGGGTGGTGGTATTAGTATTGCTGGTATATACATTAGTTCTAAAGCCGAACACAACAGAGAGAAAACGGAAGAAAAGATTAAAGAAAAGGAAAGGGAGGTGACTATAACAATATAATGGAATTTGTCTTTGACGAATATAACATGAGGAACCTGCCACCGAGGCAGAGGCTCGACAAAGTCATACAAGTATTAAAAAACGGAAATGAAAGAGATGAATCTATACGATGGGATTGTATTTGGCTTGCAGGAGAAATAAGTGAAGCAGTTAGCAAAGATGACCCTATTTACACTGAAATAGCAGACCTGATGGTTTGGGTTTTGAATAATGACGACAATGGAATCGTGAGACATGAAGCTGCATTTCAAATTGGCTTACATAACATGAGAACAAAGATTCCTGACCTGGTTAACTCCATATTAAACGATAAGAGTGATCTTGTAAAACACGAAGCTATAGAAGCTTTGGGTTTGTTGCGAGACCATGGAAGTAAAGAAACGCTGAGAAAGATGCTGGAAGATAAAGGTGATGCAGTTAGTGAAACTGCAGCTTTTGTACTAAAAAGACTTGAACGGCTGAAAGATAGAGGAGAATATAAAGGAGAAGCGATACTGTAATACCTCCACCATTGTTCGTAATGAAAGTCTTTTTAGCCGCCCTTTACTTGTTACCTTTTTTAAGTAACCGAAGACGTAAACTTGGCCCAATCAACATCAGATATTGCAACTAAATCCATACCCACCATTCGGACTCTCGACGATTTCCTATGTAGGACTTGCTTCGTTCCGGATTCTGATAGGCGTATATTCATCTGCCGTTACTGTATCTCAAAATCGACAATTGCGTAAAGAATTCTATAAAAGTGCAAAGAGCCAACTGACTCTCCTAGGGCAAATTGGAGTAGCACAGATGGAGAACGAACTTCTAAAAAGATACAAAATTATCAAAGATTTTTCAAAAACGTCAGAAATAGAAAATCGCCGTTATGAAAAAGATGATGTGAGAGATGCCTTACGTGACCTACTAAATGACTTGGGAAAAGAACACGTGAGAGAACTCTTACACGAAGTGCTGATTGACCTATACTCAAAGACCAAAGAAAAGACAAAGGAATAATAATCAATGTTTTGCTTGAAATGGCGAAGACTCACTAGATGGTAACGATACTTATTCTAATATCGTCTAAACCTTAGTATTAAATAATATTTATAAAAAGCTCTATCAGATTATTTTATAGTGTCTGTAAAGAGAATAAGTGATAATCAACGGAGCTATGAACCATAAAACATTTACAAAATGAGTTCTCGTATAAAGCCCAAATATTTCAAGATAGTAATAATTGATATCCCCGAAGGTATTTAAGAAAATCCCAACGGCTAAAAGTGACCAGACGGTGGCAAGTGCACTTTGCCTAAAAACCTGAGTACCCAGAATAGCAAAAGAAAGTGAGGTCGCAGATGCAGCAACGAATGGCAATCCGTAATAATAATCAAATAAACTATATCCATCTTGTTGAAATGTAAAGTATGAGTAAAGCAATACTAGTGTTATTGGGATAGCTGCTAACCAAATTATTGTTCGTCTAGTAATTTTTCTTTTGAAGTACTTGATGTTGCGAATCAAATGAAAAATTATAAAGGGATATTGTGCAAAAAAGAAAATGTCTGCTATTGAAGGATAAGGATCTATTTTTAAAACTGTGGTTTGAAAGTTATAAATAATATCACCAATCGCATACGCTGTGAATGCAATTCCCAACGCGAGGTAAGCCTGTCCGAACACAGCCGAACGGCCATATCTTTTTGTAACAATGAACGAGGCGATAGCACAGGTTACTATGCTGATTGTGAACACATAATCAATTGGACTTAGTTCGCCCTCCTTTTCAGGGAGTATATAGTTGAAGGTCTGATAAATTACCGCTAGCCCTGCAATGACCAATAATACCTTGTAATTTAACCCACTTTTCGGTTCCGTAGTAATCTCGCGTCCACTATTGGACATTTACTATGGTTTAACATTGGTAGGTGATAACTTTTTTTCCCTTAAAAGCACTCGAATAATTTGACTCTCATTCAAGATATTTTCTTTCAGCAACACTTCAACAACTGGAAATGAAGGTAATGGAATACCTGAGGTAAAAATCAATCCACTTGTATCTATCTCAATCTTAATTCTTTCGAAAAGCGCCGTGTACTTATTCACTTTCTTGCCATCTGACGATTCTGCGTACCCCTGTTCGGTAAGAAGACCATTTTCGACCAACTGATTAATTAATCTATATCCAGTTGATTTTGGTATTCGAGTTGCTTCTAGAATATCGAGTATGACTGAAGGATTGGTGAAGGCTACCTCTAGGATGATTCTCTTGTCTTTGTCTCCATAAGTTGAAAGAATAAGCTCAGCCAACTCGCTATTCTCTATTAATATCCATCGCCTTCCCTTTGTAGATGTATTAATCGAAATCAAGTTATTAGCAAAGTCTTCCTCAATAGCATCGGCTCCAGAAGAAAAAAACTCTCTAAGTGTGGCGTCTAATGTATAAAAGTCACTTATGGACGCTGCCAAGTCCAGGTTATAGCGCTGGCGCAAACGAACCTCGATTTTCTCACAAGTTTTTTGACCTAGTTTTTCTCTTATCATTGATTCAAGTGTCTGTCCAAGCAAGCGGTCTAATGCAGAGGGCATTAATTACCTGTAATATACGAAGGCGCATATTTAACTTTATTTCGGTTATTCTCAAGAAAGCTAAAGCCTTCGCGCAAATCTAACCAGATTCTTGAATTTTAGATTAATAAGCGATATACTTATATAAAACATAACTAATTTTGGTTAAATGTTTATAACCAAGTAAGACTTATTCTCAAATATGGGAATAAGCGAAATCCAAAGTTCTGCCAATCTCAATGCCACAAATTGGGATTTTGCTAGCCAGCCAGACAACATTTTATTCTCCGAGAAATCGTGCACGTGTTGTGTCGGGTTTATCGATATGGTAGACTCTACTAGAATCACCGCTGGTCTGACCAGGAGCCAAATGAGTAAGTATTATTCTCTATTCATTAATTGGGTAAACGGCATTATAAGGGGCTATGGTGGTAAAGTAGTAAAAAATACAGGCGACGGCCTGCTTTTCTATTTCATTTTGCTTGGTGATTCACACATTAAAACTGTCAGAAATTGCCTTAACTCTGCAATTACATTATCAATACTCCATCGCAATGTTAACAAGAAATTTATTTCTGAATCGCTGCCAGATCTAAATTATCGCATAAGCTTGGATTATGGGGAAGTCTCTTTTGCCCAAACGGTCGACTCGACTACGCCCGATATATTCAGTACGACGGTTAATCTTTGCGCCAAAATAAACAAAGTGGCAGACCCTAATAAGGTCATAATCGGGGGAGATTTGTATCGAATTGCAAGGAATCTAAGCGGCTATGACTTTCACGAAATAAAGGAAACAATTTCAATCTCGAATAGAGCATACCCCCTCTATACAGTCTCAGAGGCAAAGACTATTGGTGAGTACTGATAGGTAATTTTACTCCATGCAGATGCTATTCTTTGACTGGTCTTACTTGTCCAACCCATTCATCAAATATGAGTAAGCATGATACCATATGTTCATTCTATATTTCCATATTAACGGCCTTCTCAAGTAGCCATATTTTTTCAAATGTAGTAATATGTGACCATACTATGGTATCCTTGTTTGTAATTAGCCCATAAAAAACAGTATTATTATCAACAAATTCAGATGCTGGTTTTTTATCTAGTATCGCCACATATTTTTCTTCAAAGATAAATACAAGCGAATCTGAACTAAAGGTTCTATCAAAAAAACTGACTAAAATGTTCCTGTTATTAGTATATGATACAAAACTTTTAAAGCTGATTTGGCTAATTGGGAGAAGAATATTAACTTGTATTTGAGTAACATTTGCCCTTTGTTGTATCTCATCGAGTATTACGCTCACTTTTTCGTCACTTAACCAATACTTGTCATAGAATAAAATTTTGATTTGTTTTGATCTTTCGAGAAAATCCTCGAGTTTATCAACAAAGCTCTCATAACCAATAATGTACTCAGAATATTCACTTCGTGTATCACCAATTAATTCATTCTTTGACGAATTTTTCAAGCGGTCCATCTCATCCTTTTCTAAAAATAAATTTATCTTTTTATCTTGAAGTGTATTCTTTATCCGATCAAACCAGTAAATTCCAATTCCTAAGAATAAATATCCTAATGCATAAATGATGGACCATAACCATTCAAATTCTTGTAGTAGTGATTCACTTATTATAGAAAAATAGGTATAACCAACATCGCTAATTGCTAGCAGAATTAGTGCTACTGTAATAAATACCCAATGAAAAATAAATGGGTCTTTTTTTTTCAAATTTAAGAGTATAACCAGAGCAGGAACCAGCATAAATGCATCGAAGGTATAATAAAGAGAATTTACAATAAATTCGAGTTGAGACGATTCATTAATACCAAAATTGTAAGCAGAAGATAATATGAGGTATATGGGAAAAATAGCTAGGGATGAAACTAAAATAATAGGAAGGGGATTGAGGCCTTTTCTATTTATTAATGAAAATAGACATAAAAATAGAAAATACGAGAAAAATAAACTTGCTAGCAAGTATGGAACGTCCGCTACAGAAGGATAAGGTATACTAATTTGTAAAAAATATTGCTGATAAAAATAAAGTGTTTCCCCTATAAGATAACAAAATATTCCTAATAATAATGAACTAAATTTGTGTATTTCTGACCTTTCTAATTTAGTATAAAATAATAATTTCATCACCACTATTACAGAGCCACTTAAAATAACTACACCAGGTAGACCATTCAACAGTGAAAAAATATCAGAATGAAAGTATGTGACAATATAAAAAAGCAAAATAGATATACAGAACGGCATTATTATTGCCTGCAACGTAAACCTGGCCTGACTTTTCATTCGATCATATATTTCATCAGATACAGGTGAATACGCCACTATATAATTTAGTCTTACTACCTGTATTATCAAGTTTGCTTATCGCTAGATAACTTATTATTTGATAAGTAATTTTCTTATGTCATTCTTATGCTAATTGAATCCTATCGAATAGCTTTTTGAAGAAGTGGTGCAAACGCATGAGAGACATTAAACAAAAAGGAATTGTCTATCAATCATTGCAAGGTAGAAAATAGAAATGTATCAAGCTTGATAATGTTTATACGAAATACCTGACATATTTGTCATATTGACTGACAATTTAAGCATACTGAGTGACAGTGAACAGGGTGTTATTCATACCATTACTATGAGGCTGAACACGAAACAACCATTGCCATCAATTGCCACGTTCTCTTTGTAGTAATAATTAATTGTCAATTATTGTTAAAATGATTTACATAATGAAAAATATAGATAAATATTAACTATTTAGAAAGTATTGTAGATGAGCAACTGATCGGAGGTAATGAATCGAAGATACTGGACAAGTAAGAATACTCCGAAAAAGTCCGACCAGTTGTATCACTAATAATGTATAAGTGTGATAAAAAATAACCTAAAACGGCAAAAAAATTCTTGATTTGATTTTATTTTGGGAATTTAGTGTTTGACATGCTCTTTAAGATTTTTACCGTTTCTGAGATTGCATTAATATACCTTAGGATCACAATTCTGTTCAAATGCCAATTTTGGTTCAAATTTCAGATATTCACATAGGCAGTCTCTACAATTCATCGGTATTTGATGAGATAGTTGAGGAAGTAAATAGCATAAAACCTAATGCCATAATAGTAACGGGCGATTTAACTGACGAAGGACTCCTTCCGCAGTTTGAGCTAGCAAAAAAGGAATTAGCTAGATTCGCTTGTCAGAATCTAATTGTCATACCTGGCAATCATGATTACAGACACACGGGATATTTGCTGTACAAGAAATTCTTCCCAAGTAAACAGATCAATGATATGGATGATGTAATAGTAGTAACGCTTAGTACTGCAAGACCTGATAGGGATGAAGGCGAAGTCGGTTATAGACAGCTGTCATGGATGCAAAAGACTATTGAGGAGTTTAAAGGACAACGCAAGAAAATAATTGTAGCTATGCATCACCACTTGATTGCCGTACCAGATACTGGTACTGATAAAATTTTGATTCTAGATGCGGGTGATACTCTAAGGGTATGCCTAGAATCCCAAGTGGATCTTGTTTTATGCGGCCATAAACATCGTCCGTGGATATGGAACCTTGGTCCCCTTCAGATTGCATATGCCGGTACTGCTAGCACCTCAAGATTTAGAGGATTCTTTCAAAACTCATATAATATAGTACAGATAAAAAATGCAAAGTTAACCGTCAAATTAAAGATTGTTGGCGGGGATAGTATTCCACTGTCAGATCTAGTTTCCAAGTATAAACCTTATTCTTGATACTGGTGAAAGATAAGAACAAATTGAAGTGATCATATTTTCTTTAAGAAGATAAAGATAACAAAAAGTTTTTGTTGACTGAATTTCTTAGTTTAATTCTAAAAAATCAAGTGGCCTTACGTTCTTTTCCACAGTATCGTATTAACATTCAAATATTGCGTAGTAGAACTCGCCATGGGGGCACAAATTCCGATGACCTCATGAGTTCTAATTAATCTACTATTTGTGATTCGATTTGGAAGTCTGATTTAAGCTCCGACTGAATATTCAGTCATATCCCGACGGGCTCATCAAAATTAAAGCTATTTAATGTATTACAATAAGAATTTGGAGTTAACCAGTATTAACATTTTCATTCTATATTACCGGGATCTTAAGAAATCAAAATCGAGTGTAAGTTCTCAGCTTGAATGATCACAATGATAGTAATAGTTCCTATGCGAAATAGTCATATGAAACCATTAAAATACATAAAGTCGAACATCTGTACAATAGGAATGCTTGTAGGAATTCTAGTTATCAGTAGTTTGTTTTTAATACCATTAGAAGAACACTGGTAAAGTTTTGAAAAGAATCCAACCGGGGGATGAGAACTACAACTGTCCCGATTGAATATTAGTCATATCCCTCTGTGATTGGATCCGAATTGTTAACAATATGAATCCCGACGGCTCGGCCTATAATTTAAATTTTTTTAGCAGTTTTATTGTAAGTATTATGTGCAGCTAAATGATTTTTACGTAGTCGTTATAAACTATTGCGCGGTAGTTACCAAATTCGAATATACATCATAAGAAATTTACATTATTTACAATTCTGAGTATCGATATTCTCACTTCAACTTTGATTATATTCTCTAGTTTGGTTCACTTATGTTAAAGTTGAATAAAAAAATGAAGATACAAATACTGAAAGATATTAGTTTCACTTGCTAGCCAATAGTATAGGCGGAGGTGACCATGGACCACTGAGAACTGACTGCTCAGGGATACACATCCTTATTGCAACGGTGAAGGAATTATCAGGAATCGGAAGCCAATTAGGTTGTCTTAAGCATCGACAAGCGGTTTGATGCAGGCTACATCATAAAAACACATTAGAATGAGAATATTGTGCCAACGCTACTTTGTAAGTACTTTTCAGGCATGGTTTCAATGATTCTATTTGCCGCTTTCCAACCTGTGCAATGGCAAGGTACTATATAGTCAGGGTCTATTTTTTGTAGTTCATTCAGTGTGGGCTCTATTGCTTCTTCAAAAATTCCTCCATCAGCTGGAAGATGAAAGCCTCCAAGCACAGCATAGACCTTGTCTATTTCTGTTACTTTCTTCGCATATTTTATCGTATTTACAATTCCTGAATGACCGCAGGCTGTCAAAATTACTAATCCCTTATCTTTCACATTAACCACAATTGCTTGATCATCTCTAACCAATGGATCTGGAATCAGCCTTGTTTCGTTACCAGATCGATTCTCTACGTACTGAAAGGGAAATCCTTTCTCGAAGCTTGTCTTCCTTGGTATCTCACCTGTTATCAATAAGGAAGGAGACTCATCGCTGGGAAGAAAGGTAATACCTGTCCTTTTGTGTATTAGTGCTCCAACTTCTTTTAGATGCTCTTCATCTAAAAATGGCATCTTTGCTCTCTTTCCGTCTTGAAAGACCTCCCAGCGTTTTAAAAAAGCATCAGGATGAGCAAGTAGATCTATACCGGTACTCTTTCGTCGGGATAATGATATTTTCTTAAGTATATTGGCAAGTCCTGTAAAATGATCAAAATGACCGTGACTTAGGATAACTCCATCAATCCGATCAAAATCTATTCCAAATATGTCCGCATTATGAATTACACCATCTTCACTGGGACCTGCATCAAAGAGGAATATACTGTTGTTATTTTTATAATTGATTTTTTTACCCATATTATTTTTTTCCTTCTTTTCTTCACTGTGTACAACAATATCTACAAGTGCGGAGAATCCGTGTTCTGCAATTGGAAGAGGGAGTAAAAATTTTTCATTCGTCGTTAGCTGGGGTCTATTTGCATGAATAGAGTTTGTTAGTAATAGGTCCGTGGAGTTATCCATTAGAATCGTAACAGATACCTTATCAATTTCTTGGAGTGTCATTTAATTCTCCTATACTTACGAATTACTATATTTTATCTATTCAACAAGCGACGCAAAGTACAAGAGAACTGATGTCTTCTACAACGCACATGCAGTTCATGCAATATCTAGCCTTATGGTCCTTTCCAAGTGTTTTCTGAAAAACTACCATATGTTCCTTCATATCGAAAGCTAAGATAGCCGTCATTTGCAACAAGTGTTTTCATAGATGCTTGGTCCATTCTACTAGACTCAAAACCTTCAGGGATTTCAATTATTGCTCTATGGACTTTACCAGTAACAGGATTTCGTATAGGTTCAAGCCATGCTTCAGCAATGACATTTTTAGACTGCTCTCCTCTGATTCTTCGTTTTTTATCTACACTCGTCCCAGACACACTAACACGACTTCTAATATCCTGAGTTTGAAACTTTACACTTGCTTTCTTGGGTTCTTGGATTTCTTCTATAATGCTTGCATACACAGCGAAAGGTCCTCCTCCCGCTCTACCTGTAATAATGTTTGACAACGCCTCAAACTGTCTTTCATCTGCCCTATTGTCTATATAATATGACGCTTTCCCACGCCCTTCATGCAACGGACCAGGCCAGGAAGCTATCAATGCCATATTAAGTCCATCTAGTTTAACTTTAGTTCCATAACTACCAGTTATTATATGGTATCCGGCAATTCCTTCGCAATTACCATGAGTGGGATTTGCGTTAAACTGACAGGGACATCCCCAGTTACAATTACACGCATCTAGAAAATATGCATGAACTTTCCAACTTGGTTTTTTTTGTTGTTGTTGTTGTGCTTTAGGGTTCAATATATGTTATCGAAATCATATATGACATATTTATGGATATTTGTCTTTTCTGTCCAGTCAGACTAGACTTTAGGACAAATTAACTCTTGCCAGCTTTCAATTGATAGCGATATCTACCAGCACTTATCCAAAATGTTGTTCATACTGTGGTGGGAACGCCATTCAACCAGGTAACCCAATCTTTGAATTGAATGGATTTTTCGATGGTATACTATCCTAACAAAAGCAAATCTTGATTCCTCATTTATAGCAATTATATCAATTTGTCTCCTAAAGCATACAATGACATAATGAATCATATTTTTGATTCAATAAAATAAACTAAATGATCGTAGTCAATTATCTGTAAAACATAATCATTATCTATAACGGTATCCATAATACGATATATGAAGTGTATAAAAAAGGAACACGAACCGAGGCTTCGAATCCGATCAGCCCATCATACGTGGGACTAGAAATTACATAATCGAAATGGATCAGTTCTATGTCAGCATTAGTCTTTTGAGGATAATTAAATAGTCGATTTAACAAATAATAGTATATTCAAAGTATGAAATTCGATAGGGTTCCGAATGAATATTCAGTCATATCCTGACGTCAGAAGACCTGAGAATTTGTGTTAATGCAAATTTGTAAGAGTTACATCGAAAACAAGAAAGATTCTTGAACCAGACAAATTATAACTACTACATGGCGACCATACCAAATTTAGAGGTAAAAAGTTGTTCTGCGCCGTCAATTTTCTTCATAACTACATCATAGGCTTCATCAACTAATGTCTTGAGTTTATTTGGATCCATTTTTCTTTCGTGTAATAGGAACATCATTACGTTAACCAGAGCGCTCTAGATTGTCATTAATTCATCCAAGTTAAATTCCATTGAAGTTAGTTTTATCAGATCTATCAGATCTATAATATAATCATAATAAAGTGAATTAGTAACGTTTTCACGCTTGTTTCTAGCATATGGCATGATTTTGAAATTTAAGTTTCTTTATATCATATTTTATATATTCAATTATCTATTGAGTCAATTCTTAATTCACTTTTTTAATTGAAACTATGATACCATCATGTTAAAACTTTAATCATTTCACTTCATTAAGGTGCACCAATCAAGGACCACTAAATTCTACAACTGAGTAGAAGGCATTTTTACCCGAATCATCGAAATTCAAGTGGGGTGTGGATATACGCATTAGCTTTGTTTTGGCTGCTTCGGCAAGTTTCCATATAAACCCTTTTGGAAGTTGTATCTTCGTATCCTGTTCCTCACCAGTAACAGGATTTACAAAACTTTCGACTTGAACATCCATTATATCTGGAATGGAAAAACTACTCTTCTTACCATCTATTTTTGCATTTATATCTACAAATTGTGGCTCAAGAAAATATTTACAAGTAGATGCAAATATTACAAACGGACCATCTCCCTTGGCATGACCCGAAAAGATAGTGATGACAGAATTGCGTTGCTGCTCATTTGAATTCCTTGTTATAAATAACTGTACAGTTCCGTTACCTTCATGTATGGCCTTAGGCCAGGAGAATGCTGTTACAACATCAAGATTGTCTAGTTTAACATCGCCAGAGCTTCCCGCCTGAATATGATATAATGTCAAAGCCCTGCAGAATCCATTTGTTGGGAACCCATTAAAGTTACACGGACATCCAAAATCACAGTTGCAAGTCTCTACGTAATCGGCCTTCATATGCCACTTAGAGATAGAAGTTTGAGTTGATGTCATTATTAGTGTAAAGGATGTTAGGATTTTAAGTATTTCCTAGATCCAGGCAATTGAAACAATAAAAGATATTTGAAAAAATATCCTTACATATTCATACTGTCTGTCATAGTGGGTTTTTTACCCATTTCAGATTTACTTTCATTAACGCCATGATTCATCACATTTTGTGACATTTCCATTTCAGCTGCAGGATTACTTTCCATATTCATAAACATCATACTATCGTGTAGTGTTATTATCCCCATACTGCTTGAAATTCCCAGAACGATTAGCGCAATGCCAACTCCCCTTGCAATCCATATTCCTTTAGACCACATCTTTTCTCCAAAAATTATTGTTGCAAACAAGCCCATCCATAACAGGTTCATCCATCCAAGAGCAACCATAATTAGAAAATAGGGCCAGCAACAACCAAGGCAATAAAGACCGTGGTATGCTCCCATTTTGATTGCCCCCGATATTCCACTCTTCCATCTTCTCATAAAGAAACTCAATGGAGATTCGCAGTATCCAATGCACTTGTTCTTTAGCGGAGTAAATTGGTAGATACCAGATATAATTAAAATGCTCCCAAATATTATTCCAATATTATTATTTGCCGGCACACTCACAATAATATTCATGGGAACAGACCAACCCAATAGTAAGACCAGACCTGTTATGGCCCAAATTACAAGATACATTCCAACAAAAAGTATGACCTTGAAAGAGTATGGAAATTTTAACTGTATAATTTCTGGTGATGAGTCTGACTGTTTATTGGTAATGATCTTATTATAAAGTAGAACCATCGGTACTATCGCCGGAAACATCATTGCGGCCATTCCTGCAGTCCAGCTTGCGGTAAATAATGCGATTAATATCAGATCGTAGGAATTCATAATGTTCATCATATCTGGTTGAAGTGTTGATAATATCCATGATAAACCAGCAATTGAAAGAAGGGATGCAATAATAACCTTTTGAAGTAAATTCATAAGCTATCAAAATAAAACGACAGAAAATAAGGATATCTACTACTCCGGTGTGTCATATGCCAAAAAATGATTTATGGACCGCTCCAATTGAATGGAATATGTTTACTAGATCTACCAGATCTCTTCCATTGGTAGCGAACCTCTGGAGCATTCACTTCATCAGTAACAGCAGTACCCCATGTTGCAACTGTGCCAGGTCCTACTTCACTTCCAGGAGCATTAATAGTCTGAACTCGTTTACCTGTTGGAGTCATGGGACCGGTCAGCGCCTCACCTTTGGCAAATACCTTTCCCGGTATCTCTGCACTCCAATATGCAAGATCGTCGGCAATTTCGAATTTTATAGGAGCAAATTCTATCCCCCGAACTTCTCCAATTAAGTTTGCAAATTCAGCCATAAAGCCACCTACTTTTCCGGTAAAAATCATATTCAGGGCATCTCGCTGTTCCTTGTTGGCCCTCTCATCAAAGAACACTGCTATGTCTACCTTAGTGTTACCTGACCAAATATTACCTTTGAAATAAGACAGTGCCAAAACATTCAGTCCGTCAAGTGATATCTCACCATACTGCCCTTTCTTAATATGATATGCTAATACGCCGTCACAGTCACCATAACTAGGTGTCTGAGCGAAAGTGCAAGGACATGGAATGTTGCATTTGCAAACATCAAACCAATCTCCTGACAGATTCCAATTTGGAATATCCATTTGCTATAAGTAAAATTTAGTGGTATTTTAGGATTCTATCATTCTAATTTCCAGACTTGTGTAAACCACAAGTTTATTATGAGAAAAGATAAATACCAAGTTAGTAGAACCCTACTACATGCTAGGTTCAAGTCCAGAGTTTTCGGATCTTATAGTTTAATCTTCACAATTATGAGTTCTAACATGGTCAGGGTTCCAACATTGCTTTTGCATACACCAGCTTAAATGGCTTGGATGCTATCACTACAGTGTCATACTGATTAGCAATATTACCTAAGAAGTAGTTTTGTGAGCCTATATTTCCTTTCAGTATACCGAGATCTTTACTATTAACTAAATCTCCTTTGTTAGTAAAGTATACGTGAAGCTCTGGTCCATTCGTTAAGTTAAAGTGTTCAAATCGTAGGAACTCGATATCATTTACAGAGAGAATTCTTGAAATCCCACTGACTTTTGAGATGTTTCCAGAATTTGTAAAGTTACCACTTCTCAATTCATAGATTGACGCCATGTCTGTATTTGGTGGGGCCATCGCCTGTATAGTTTCATTTACCTCGTTGTTTATTTGCGCGGCGCCCATCATAACCATATTCATATCTATATTACTCATGTTCTTTATCGCTGAGTTTCTTTGGTCCTCTGGCATAGCATTAAACTGTTTCAAGGCATCCATAGAACGCTGTTTTAAGTCGTCAGAATCTTCCGCGGCATTAGAAACAAGAGATAATGTTATTCCTAAAAGAGCCAATAGTAAAACCAAGACATAAACAGACAATCTATCATGGTGGGTATTGTCAAACATTAAGTAAAGTTCTCCCACTTCAATAGATAAAGTTTATTTTTGATCAAACTCTCCAAATCAACAAAATCCTATGGCTTCTTATCGATAATCTTATTCTGTTATTGTATGGTATCCAGTAGCACCATTGGGAAAAGGGGGGCTCATCTCAGTAGTTTGGGTGTTTCCTGTTTTGTCAGTTGCTCGAACTACAATGCTATAATTTTCTTTATTTGGTGGTACATATCCAGCTGTCCATAGTACCCACGTGTACTGCGAGAGAGGATCCTTGATTTGGGCTGTTTTCCAGGTAGTCCCTCCATCATTGCTGACCTCAACCTTAGATATTCCTCTGTCTCCTGCAAATGCAATTCCCGCAATTGGAGCTTTACCACCGTAAGATGTATCTTCAGTTTCATCCAGCTTTCTGAATCTTTGTCTTGCCGGCGCATCACCGGGAATTAATATGGACGAACCGGTGTTGTCCTCAGCGTTATTAGCCCACCCTAGTCGCTGCCAATAGCCCTTATAAACCTTATCTACTAATTCAATTTCTGTTAACCACTTTGGATTCATCATTCCGTATAAACCTGGAACTATTGCCCTAACGGGGAAACCATGCTTCGGCGTAAGTGGAGCATAGTTCATATCATATGCCAATATAGTCCCTTCCATTTGGGACCTCTCTATAGGTATTCCAACGTCATAACCGTCAGCGCACCTAAACACGACATATCTTACGTTTGGCTTAATTGCAGCCTTATCAAGCAGATAGCTTAAACTTACTCCCTTCCAAAGAGCGGTACTTATTAGGTCGCCACCAATCTTGTTACTTATGCATTCTAATGTTACATATTCCTCTACTGAAGGCATAGACTTAATCTGGTCATAGTTAATAGTCAATGGTTTTTCGACTAGCCCCTTTATTGAAAGATTCCAAGACTTTGAATCGACTTGCGGAACTATTGGATTGATATCAATCCTGTAAAACAAATATGTTGGAGTAACTTCAGAAGCAAGAAGTGGTGCTAGATTTGGATCCTCGAAGCCCTTAGGTGGAGGACCAGTCTTTGGTAACAGGTTAGGGGTAGTCGATGCCAGTTCTTGTACCTCATTTTGTCTCGAAAGTAGCCTATCAATTCCAAGATAAATTATGGGTAATGCTACAGCTGAGGCTGCTATTAGGCGAAGAAATGCGCTTCTACTATATTTGACGTCCATGGTATCAATCGATTTATCAGGACTAGGCTCGAGTACCTCCATTGATTTTCTTTTAGCTCTACCATGAAAGAATGATGAAAACACAAATCCGAAGGCAAGCTGGGATGGAATAAGGGATAGCAGTATAAGGGACAGTGGCACGACTTGTATACCACTTCGTGATTGAATTAGCGTAACCAGTATTATCGCTATAATTATGAAAATTATATACGACAAAGCAGACGATACTAGAGCCACTAGCAGATATCCCCTCCTCTTCAATCTAGCAATTAGTTTATCAAGAAAAATTGCTATAATTCCAAAAGCTACTATATTAGCAATAATTGAACCAATAAACGCTGAATATTTAGCAAGAGGTCCGAAATTTTCAACTGCCTGTGATTCAAATTCTCCAGGTGTTACTGAAAACAATGTCTGAGAAGCTATTTCTGGGAGAAACAATCCACCACTTGTCTCTTTTAGTATTATTGACACTGCAAGAGCAACTGCTCCCGCCGCTAAACCCGCAACAAACGGAACAAGGAGACTGTGGGAATTTCTTGCCACGTGTTTTGATCGAATTTTAACGATTTAAGGTTTTTTCGATTCAGTGTACTCTAAACTTTAACCTATTTGATAGCAAGCTTCGCAGCTGGAGGCAGACTAATTTGATCATTGCTTTAGCTATCTAATCTATCCTTCCCACAATTATGATGATTCACTTTTGAGTCTTCGATATAGTGGCGGACATATTCGGTTTCATACTCTTCATCATGTCCATCATCTCTTTTTCGTGCATCTTAATTCCTTGATCCGTCATATTTAACTGCATAATTGCGCCCTTGACGTTTCCTTCATTTAGATCCATGATTGCCTCCATTAAATGCATTCTAGCATTATCTAGCGAAGATCCAAAAGTCATATTGCCGCCTGGCATCATCATCGTCTCACTGTTGACAGCAGATTCGCCTTGTGTATCGTTCACTGATAGGTCTTGACTGAAGATGACTTTTGATGTTACTGCTATCAGAACAGTAACACCAATAGCTATCACCAATACGCTAATACTCATTTGGTTTGACATTGCGAAAAGTAGTTGTTATGATCAAATCATATTATTTAAAGAGTATCTAAATGCGTAACGAATCACCGACATGTTCAAGAAATGCTTTTGCCAAATATTCGCTGCTTCGGGACATTCTCTTCCTCTACCATCCAAAGTTGATTTTATATTATTAATAAGCCGACTCTGAATCCTAACAGAGAAGATCGAACCTATGGAATATAATATCTAAGCTTGGATTTAATCGACTAATTCTCTTAGTGGTACTCTTTTAAATATTAAATGAATCATACAATAGGAATGCATTGGACTCCTTCAGATTATACATCAGTGAGAGGAAGCTATTCCAAACTAATGAACGCAATAGATATCAGACCAATGGCAGAATCAATCTTTACTGAGCATGCAATAGGACGGGTCCTATGGACTGATATAATATCACATATTGATATTCCGTCGAGTAACTGTTCCCATATGGACGGATTTGTTGCAAAATATAACGATATTAGTACGATATCTCAGCATGGATCAATAAAACTTAAGGTAGTGCCTAGGAGAAAAGATGGTAAGAGAGAAAACCAAATCCTGCTTACAGGACAAACTATTAGGGTCTCAACTGGCGAAGTTCTGCCGCGTTTGGGAGATACAGTTATTCCAGTCGAATATACACAGTTTGATTCTAAAAATAGTACAATTATAGTTCAAAGAGATTTTGCTAAAGGATCGTTTGTATCATGCAAGGGTAGTGAAATCGCACGTAAGGATTTGTTACTAAACAAAAGGCATGTTCTTAGGGCACAGGATTTAGCATTAGTCTCAATGCTTGGAATCCGAAAACTAAAAATTTTTAAAAAACCGAGGGTTGGAATTATTCCTACAGGCAATGAACTTACAGAAGACATTACTAAGATAAAGCGAGGAAAAATACTAAATACTAATAGTAGAGTCATATCTAATTTAATTGAAACATCAGGAGGTAATCCTCTAGATCTTGGAATTACGCCTGATAATATTCACAAGATAAAAAACAAAATCAGACTTGCGTTATCTGAAAGTGATATCATCTTAACAACGGGCGGGTCTTCTGTTGGATTGCGGGATCTAGTTGCTGAATCAATAAATGGTATTGGAAAGCCAGGAATTCTAGTGCACGGAGTAAAACTTGATCGTGGAAGAGTAACGGGACTTGCTGCACTTCGCAGCAGACCAGTTATTATTCTTCCTGGGCCTATACAAGGTGCTGTGAACGCCTTTATTGTATTTGCTCAACCACTCATTAGATTTATGGTGGGTCTGCATCCTTTTAATAAACCGTTTCTTTCAGCAAAGCTTACTGAAGATTGGAACGCCCGAAAAAAATTTCAAAACTTTACCAAAATAGTATATGTGAAGTTGTCGCGATCAGCGTCAGGCGAATTTCATGCAAAGCCTATAACTGGGGAGACTACGGACATAACAGTGCTAACAGGGAGCAATGGCTTTATTTTGGTCCCCGAACGATTAACTATATTAAAAAGCGGACAAAAGGTAAAAATAAACATATTCCCTGGTCTGTCTTTTTCGTCAGGTAACCCAATAGAGTTTCCTTACCAGTCAGAAAAATCGTTCCTTCCGTTTTAGAAATACATCATTTAAACAACCTAGTTGCCAGATTAATCCCTGCGACAGCTACTATAATTCCTACGATAAAAATCAATTTTTCGTGACTCAGTTTAAAGGCGCCCAACCTAGAGCCTAGAAATCCTCCAAGAAGGACGACAAAGGCCAATGGTAAAATCAGTGCAAAATCGACCTCCTTGGTAATTGAGTGGGCAACAAGCCCACTAACCGAATTTGTGAGTATAAATAAACTTGCTGAGGCCGCAGCTGTCTTTGGATTTGCTAGACCAGTTAATATCAGGATTGGTGATAACCATATCCCCCCACCAATTCCAACAAGGCCCGAAACGATCCCTAAAATAGCACCTAATGGTAATGTAATTAATGAAAGCCTAGGTAGACTCAGGTTTAATTTTCGTATTTTCTCCTGCCTTATTTTTATTTGGTTGCCACTTAATAGTAGCATGGCCGAAGCTGAAAAAAGAGCAATTACGAAGATTGATATGAGAATTTTTTCTGGTAGTACAGTAGAACCTCCAATAAAAGAAAATGGTACTGAGATAAGTAACGGAATAGATATACGAAGTGATAAGTGACCTGCTCTCAAATAATTGAAGAGCGCTGTTGAAGCAACAACCATGTTAAGAGCCAATGACACGGGAGGAATAGTGTATAGACTTACCCCAATAAGGACTAGTATGGCAATATAGCTGCTTCCCCCTGCAAATCCAACACTAGAATAAATAAAACTTATTGCAAAGAAAAGAGGGACAAGTATTATCAGTAAAAACTCATTTATGGCCGTGTCCCTCCATCATCTTGAACGCATGCTCTAGTCCCGGAAATAAGAATTCTAAGGACTCTGATACTGCGTTTAAACTTCCTGGAATATTGATTATTAGACTTTTACCTCTTACTCCCGCAACTCCTCTTGAGAGCATCGATAAGGGTGTTCTTCTCTGCCCATATGCCCTGCTCCCTTCGGCAATTCCCGTTATTTCCTTTTCTAAGACGTTTCTTGTAGCCTCAGGTGTTACGTCTCTTAGACCAAGTCCTGTTCCTCCAGTTGTCAATATCAAGTTTAAATCGAGATCATCTGAATATTTTATTAAGAGTTCCTCAATAACAGAACTGTCGTCAGGTACTACTTGGTATTTGACTACATCAATACTTCTATCTTTTAGTGTTTTAACGATGAATTTTCCGGATTTATCTGCCCGCTTTCCGGCTGCAACTGAATCGCTGACGACGATCACGCCTGCTCTGATCTTTTTTCCCTTCTTAATTGCAAATTGGCCTATTCCTCCTGACTTTTCAACAAGCTTGACAGATGAGATAAATAGTGTATCGTCTATGGGTTTTAGCATATCATACATGGTCAGTGCACCAATACAAGCTCCACTGAGAGCTTCCATTTCTACCCCTGTTTTCCAAATACTTTTAACTTCTACGTCGACTTCAATTGATCGGGATTTTACTGATACTTGAACTTTAATGTGATCTATAGGTATTGGATGACAGTATGGTATGAGATCTGATGTTTTTTTAGCCCCCGAAGTGGCTGCTATCTTCGCTGCCTCCACAATATCGCCCTTGGGAGAGTTTCCTTGTCTAATCAATACTGCCGTTTTGGCTTCTATGTTCAATACCGCCTTTGCTCGTGCGGTTCTGTAGGAATCTGGCTTTGCTCCAACATCAAACATACCCCTGCTCTTTTTGTCATTCATTTTTTCTCTATTCCAAGTAAAATCCCATCAGCCCATTTCTGACTTTCTTTAGATATTTCCTTTTTCCAAATGGGTACCCGAGCCTTCACATTATTTATGATATATTTGCATGCCTCAAAAGCTTCATGCCTATGCTCTGAAGAGACCCCAATTATAATACTGCTCTCACCGACTTTTATATTTCCGATCCTATGAATTGCAACTAATTTTTTTATTCCCCATTTTGTTTGTGCTTCATTTTCAATTTCCCTCATTTTTTGTTCTGCCATCTCACTGTAAGCCTCATAATAGATCTCCGAAACGTGACCAGACCTCCCCCGATTACGGACATTGCCTATGAACATTGATAATGCACCTGCAGAATTGTCCTCTAGCTCAAACATTATCTCTTGCAAACTTAGACGGTTGTTGGTAATTCTAATCAAGGATTCAACCGCCGCTGACTGGTGGCAAAAGAGCAATTTCATCCTTCGAAGAAATAATGGTATCTCCGGTAGTAACCTTACAATTTACAGAAGTTACAAATTTGTTACTAAACGATTTGAGCTGCGGATACTTCTTTAATATTTCACTATTCAAGTGGCTTACTGTGATGCCAGTAGGTGCAGTTATTGTTATTTCGCTTTCACCCACTCTGTCTCTCAAAATTGCAAATAATTTAACTTTTATTTTGTCGTTATCTGGAATATCCGATCTCATTTGAGCCTATCCACCAATTGTATGCATAAGGTTTAGTTTTGGCTTAAGACCATTGATTCTTATCAGACTTACTATCCCCTCCTGTTTCATAGTCATACAGTGAATTAAGCAATGGCTAAGCTCCTCATCTGATGCTCCTTTGCGCAGAAAACTCTTGATATCGTAGCCTGGGTTTTCAAATAAACATGTAAGAAATCTTCCATCAGAAGTCAATCTTATCCTATCGCACTGACTGCAAAAAGGCTCTGTTACAGAGGGAATAAATCCTACAGTGCCTATTCTATCTGAAAAAGAATAGAGTTTGGCAGGTGCTGACATCTCTTGTTCTGATGCAGGAAAGACTTTTCCAATATCGGTTTCTATTTTTTCGATCATTTCCTTTTTACTAAAAACAAGATCGCTTCTCCACATCCCTGTTCCATCTAATGGCATAAATTCTATAAATCGGACAGTGATCCCTGTGCGTCTTGCAAAATTGGCAAATTCAACAACTTCATCATCATTCCAACCCCTGACGACAACTGTATTTATCTTTACATCAAATCCAACATCTTTTGCTTTTAGGATGGAACTTGTGACTTTGTTTAGTCCATTGACCCCCGTCATCATCTTAAATCTATTCTCTTTAAATGAATCTAGACTAATATTCACGCTGTCAAGGCCACTAGATTTTAACGCTTCTAGTCTCTCTAGAAGTAGTAACCCATTGGTTGTTAGCCCGATGCTCTTAATGTCGTCAATCTTTGCAATTGTTTTAATGAGGTTTTCTATTGAAGGTCTAACCAGTGGTTCACCTCCTGTTATTCTTATTTTTTCAACGCCTAAATTAGCAAAAATAGATGAAAGCCTAATTATCTCCTCAAAGGAGAGAACTTCAGTAGTATCAAACCACTTTGTATTGTCTTTAGGCATGCAATATCCGCATCTCATATTACACTTGTCTGTGACAGAGATTCTGAGCTTTTTTGCAATTCTACCATAATTATCTATTAATTCGCTTTTCATGGATCTTATCATTTGCTTGTATACCAAGTTATGATGGCTATCACTTTCTTCCCTGCTTTAACTGTTCGATGAAATGAAACCTCCAACCATTTGGTAAATCTTTAACCTTGACGGCACGTTCCATTGTTTGAAGATCATCCTTATTTATGGTGTATAACCTGACAATATCCTTTATCGTAACATTATTTTCATCTTTTTTGATAAGTTTAATTTCATCACCTTGTTCTAGCTCTCCTTCCTTCATTACCTTGAAATAGACACCTGTAAGACCACTTGCTAAAAATTTTTTAATAATATCCATTCTTCCAAATTTTACTCCAAGTTTATAGCATGGCATCCTAGGCTGAGTTGCCACGACTTTTGCTGTTCCAACTTGGAACTGATCTCCAATGTTAACCATTTCTTCAAACATCCCTTGTGTAGTAAAATTTTCACCAAACATACCCCAAGGCAATGACATACCATGGAGTTCCTTATGCCAGTAACTATAATGTTCTCCTGCATAGGCATAGATGGCCTTGTCGACACCGCCATGTACTGTTAAGTCAGCCTGTTTGTCTCCGTCGAGATTGAGTTTCCGTAATCTTACACGACCACTTACAGGTTCCTTAAAGATTCCAGTAGTTACAAGTTCATTCTGGAAGTTCACTTGACGTGGAAGACCGACGTTTAGCGATAATAGCTTCAAAGCACATAATCTATCCAAACATCTTAATTAAACCTTCAAAAGTCACATTGCGACCCAGATTTTGGAGTTCTCAAACTTTTAAAGTGAGAAAACTTAATACTTTATGGGGCTTATTGTCTAGCTGCTGTATTGTTAAGGCTAATTTGCCGTGAAACAGGATTGGATTGCGATTTCGTGATAGAGGGTGAAACTGAAGAGGAGATCTTGAGCAAAGGAGCAGACCATGCTATCAAGGTACATGATTTAAAAGCTGAAGATATATTTTTTGAACAGACTCCGTGCAATTTCTTATGTCAGACTTTGAGCAAATTAAGCAATCGATAGATCGCACATCGCAAAAAAACTTTGCGTTGAGATCATCCCACCTGAGCAATCTCAATGTAACTTTTATCAAAAAAAGAAAAAGCTAAATACCAAGTTGGTAGAACCCTACTACATGCACGGTTCGAATCCTGACGTCTGTGAATAAAATTTATTCCTAACCCCTCAGGATTCGCGCTGTTAACAATTCTCATCCCGACGCTTTTATATAATTCTAAATTGTTTAAGTTTAATATGGTAATATACCAGAATCGGTAAAGCTAAACTGGATTTTAATCTCTCGGTCTCTTTAAGAATACCAAATTCACATTTATCCTCATTATATGCAACTTATCAGACTTTAATTTCAGTTTATACTGTATGATTTGAGCTTTCTAATTTAATGTGCGTGTGGAGGAGGAGCACTACCTTTTGATAATTCTTCATTAAATGTTCCAGCTGATTTTTCATGATATTCCAAATTAGATTGGTCTACCTTGATTGCTTGCGGAGGACAAACAGATACGCAAGCCATACACCAAATACAATCGTGTTCTCGAATAGGGTCGGATTTGTCACTATAATCAACACGTCCTTCTCTTTCATGATCCTCTCCCGTACCAGCACTTGTAGCATTAGACAGCTCGATAGCTGGAACATCTTGTTCTGTTCTATACCATTGGAAAACTTGTACAGGACATGCTTCAATACATGCACCATCAGCATAACAAGAATCCCAATCTACTGCAACCATTGTACCATGAATACCTAAAGGAACATATTCTTCTCCCCTTGACTTGTATGCTTCCTGGACTTCCGGCTTTGTTGAAGTCTCTGCATCTGATCTCCCCGGACCCCATACAAAGTGGAAGTGTTCACCGTCAGCGTGTCTATGTTTACCTATTACCTGGTGATTCTTTGGAAAGTCTTGATCGATTGGCATAACTGTACCTCCACTCTAAATTATTTATATATTGTATTATTTCTGATTACAAGATTGTGACAAATGGATCCGGGTTCCTATATTTTGGACCCGAATTGTTAACAATACGATTCCCGACGTCGGTGAATCAAATTTATTCCTAATCCCACAGGATGCACCTACGTATCTAACCAAGAATCTATAAGTTCCATTGTTCTTTAATTTATATTGAAAACTAGCCCTTATACACACAATTGAAACTTTACATAGGCTGTAGCGGTTGGAGTTATTCCTCTAGGCAGGAACCTTTCTATCCTCCAAATATCAAAATAAGGCATGGCTGCCGTTTTATTCTCAAGGCTTCAACTTTGTAGAGATTGACCGATTTGTGAATGGCGGTTACTAAATTTAGCGATCATAATTTTCGACTTGTTCGCAATTAATGGCAGTGTCACTATCTCCTGAATTTATTGCTAACCGATCATTTGCGCCAGAACCGCAGTCTACAATATCAAGAGAAAAATCACGTTGGAAACCATTTGGATAGATAAGTTCATCGCCGGGGCCACCATGAATTTTATCCACTCCGAAACCAGATGAAATGTAATCATTACCGAAGCCACCTGATATGACATCGACGTTAGATACAAAAGGGCTCACCGCCCAAGATTCATCTATGATGGTATCATCACCATAGGCTCCGTCATAATTGTCATTGCCTATTCCACCGTTTAGGTAGTCGTTACGCTCTGTTCCGTACAAGACATCGTTACCGTCATCTCCATAGATGTAGTCCTCTCCTGGTCCATTACCCGTGATATAATCATTACCTCCTAATCCGTGGATAATGTTAATAGGACCGGCTCCAAGTATTATGTCATCACCTGAAGTTCCATTACATGTTAGTACAGCGCCGGAGCATACAATGGTGTCGGCCCAGGCTGTCTGTTCGAGTGAGAATGAGATTGTCAAAGATGCTGCTGTCATTAATAACGCATTTGCTAAGTATTGACTTGACTGTTTTTTGACTTTATTAGACACTTTACTACTTTCTCCTTCCAGTAAATAAACATTATTTAAAAGACGACTGAAAAATGAAAGATCTTTCATTTTTCGTTCTTCTATAATTTTGGTATCAAATATTTTTCCTAATCCTTTCTTGAGGAGCATAAACACCTTTTTAAATTCAGAATCCCGATTCAGAACCGATAGCGTCGTGGGTACCGACAGGCTCATAAAATAACGTTTCCTCTATTTTTAACTAATAAAATTTAGTTTTAGAAATACTGATTAGATTCCGACTGCATATTCAGTTATACCCTTGTTTTACAAAAACACTGTAATGAAGTAATTTCCACATCTTCTACACCTGTACCACCATAACTTAGGATTCGAATAATGAAATTTATGCCGTCTGAGTTATTCTTTTTGTTATGCGCTACATTTAAGAATAATGAAACAGAAATTCAAACTAGGATGCCGAAGTTTCTTGATGTCCATAGTTTGAAAAACGTTGATGATGAAACCCTAAGAAAATTGCAACAGTCTCCTGTAGATGAATTCGGTGTAACTCACGATAACATGATGTATAACAGAGAAGTAGACAAAATGTATTGTCTTCTTGAGGCGCCCAATAAAGATGCAGTTATAAAACATCATGAGAAATATGGTTTCAAATGTGAATGGATTATGGAAATAAGAACTACACGAACTAATTGAAAATAACAAATTGTATGTACATAATTAATTATTTTGTATCCTTTAGATACGACAATTAGACTCGATAGGCTTACAAATAGGGAGATTATAAAGTAGAGGCGATAATCTAATTGATCTAATCACTAGAACTCAAGTTTTGCCATCCTGTAGTCTATTCTAATTAAGAATTGGTGAAAAAGATTTTGAAATGGAGAAAGCTGTATCTTGGTCAAACAGGTCATATCGGTGAAGGACTTTTTCATATAATACTAACTATTAGTATCTATTTTTATTCATTATAAACCGTGTTATAACCTAACGAGCACTATGTTTTTGCAGTTTCAACTTCTATAATCCATTCACATTTCACATTAGCCTTTTCATGATGCTTTTTAACAGCTTCCTCATTTGGTGCATCAAGTACGCAGAAACATACATTGGCGTCCTTATTGAAAAGGAGGTCTACATGCGCTACACCAAATTCATCCCTAGGTGATGCACATAGTTCTTGAAGATGTTGTTTAGTAAAAGGAACTTTGTGAGTATCCATAAATATTGGCATCTATTCGTCTACCTCCTTATCAAAAGACCACTCACGTTTATAAGTTTCATCTTTAAGGTTGAGATCTTTGAAGAGTCCAAAATAGGTTTTCCTAATCTTCTTAAGGCTTTCCAATTCGCTTTGTAATTGTTTAGTCTGACTTACGAGATTTTGGACTAACGTTCTAACCTCATTCGGATCCTCATAGTTTAAGGTAGAATTAAATTTTTCATTTTCAAATGAAGTAAGACATAACTCACTGCAAAACAATATTGGCTTGGAACCAGTTTTATCGAGTCCAACGTTCAATCGATTGATACAATTCTTGTTTTTACATTTAATCAGTAGTCTAGTCATTAAATAATCTACGTTTTGTCTTAGTAAATAAGTTTCCTGAGATTTGGATCCGAATTGTTAACAAAGCCATTCCCGACGGACGAGAACAAAAGAGTTCGATCGAAATTATCCCTCCAGCGCTTCTAGGAAGTATTACTCTATCTTAGTTCCCCTTCGAATAATGATTGAGCTGGAAGTATTGAGGCAACAAAATGGATTAAGATCATTAAAAATAGGAAAGATTTGCTATTAATAAGTAACAAAGCTTACTAGACTTAAAGTGTT
>Ga0105092_10000264_pt1 | contig 26870 bp, 21 predicted proteins | sample PPLLak2March2015_FD_87021 | JGI IMG/M metagenome (GOLD analysis project Ga0105092, IMG submission 87021) | Freshwater sediment microbial communities from Prairie Pothole Lake near Jamestown, North Dakota, USA - PPLs Lake P7 Core (1) Depth... | ecosystem: Environmental > Aquatic > Freshwater >... | reverse complement strand
CCCACGACTATAAACATCCGCCCCCTACGGGGGCAAAGGCACCCATCCTCCCGTCAGCCGTCCGTTGTCAGCCGTCCGTTGTCAGCCGTCCGTTGGTCCGTTGGTCAGTTGGTCCGTTGGTCAGTTGGTCAGTTGGTCAGTTGGTCAGTTGGTCGTTGTCAGTTGTCAGCCGTCAGCTCTCAGCCTCCGGCTTCTTCCCGTCCTTCGCCTCGGCTTCGGCCACCTGCTCTTCGTACCACTCGGCGTGATGCGAACGGGCGTTATCCTCAGGCATCTTCCCGGTGATCCAGGTCCAACTCATCGGATATTCCCGCGGATGGAAAATCGTGAAGAAGAAATGCCACACCAGGATGGCGAGAGTCGCGAGCCACGCTTCGTAGTAATGGATGGTCTGACTGATCTGCACAATCCAGCTGGGGAAATAGCGGACAGCAAGAGCGGGGAACCAGAGGACAAAACCGGTCAACGCCATGATCCCGGTACCCCAGACCAGCGCCCAATATTCAGCCTTCTGGGTGTAGTCGAAGCGGCTGAACTTCACGTGCTCCGGATGCTTCCACAGGTGGTAACGCATCTGATGGATGAAGTCGACCACATCCTTCCACCGGGGAACCATCGAAACGAACTCCTCCCGGCCTCGCCGGTTCAGCGTGATGTAGAGGAGGTGGGTAAACGCCAGCACGATCAGCGAAACAGCAAGAACGCGGTGGGTCGTCGAACGCACGCCTTCGGTCATTCCGACGCGGGCCAGTTGTTCGACCCACCAGGCCTGCGGGAAGCGTAATGCGAATCCCGTTATGACGAGGCCGATAAAAGAAACGGCGAGGGCAATGTGCTGGACAATCTGGATCTTGTCCATCCGGAGAAAACCAGGCATTGCCTTCTCAGCCCGTTTCTTTTCTACCATGTAGTAGTTGAGGATGATCCCGTTGTGGACTGCCATGCCGCCGATCACGCCGACGATCAGCAGGATGTAAAGCGTCGTGACCCAGCTGACGAGCGAATTCGACTCCAAGGACGCTGTCTGGTGCGTGTAGCTGCTGGCAAACTCGACTGTCGCGTCGGGATGACATTGACGGCAGGTTTCCGTGACATTGCGCCGGCTCACTGTTGAAGCCGGGTCCCGCTTCGGCAGCACCCAGTGCGCCGTGTGGCAGTCGATACAGGTGGCCACGTCCTGGGCGCCCGAAAGCGAGGCCCAGCCGTGATAGCTGTCAACGTATGTCTTCACGACATCGGAGGCTATTCCGTACTTGGCTGTCAGACGGGCATCCTCGTGACATCGACCGCACGTTTCTGTCGCCTGTCGGGCCGCAAAGGTTCGAGCGTGGGGATCCTTGGGCGATAGAATCAGGTGTTCCCCATGACAGCTGTTGCAGGTGGGGCTTTCGCCGATACCTGCCTGAAGCGCGCGCCCGTGGATCGAACGATGGTATTGCTGCTGGATCTCGACGTGGCACTTACCACACGTCTTGTCGATGTTCTGGGGATTGATCGTCGATGAAGGATCAAGCGGGCCTTTAAGATCGTGAACTCCGTGACAGTCGGTGCAAATTGCGGCGGTGGCATTGCCCATCCTCGCCGCGCGGCCATGGACCGAAGCAGCATAGCTCTCGGCCGCCTTCTCCAAGCGGACCAACTGATCGGTCAGGAGGCCGGCTTCGCCGTGACACGAGGCGCACATCTTCGGGATGTTCTGTCTCTGCGTTCGGGCGTTCTGATCGCTCGACGGCAGGATATCGTGCGCGCCGTGACACCCGGAGCACAAAGGCGCCCGCTCGTTCCCCCGTTCCCGGGCGTACCAATGCAGGCTGGTGTGATAGACCTTCTGCACGTCGTCGTGACAGGTTCCGCAGTTGACCGGTGCCAAATTCTCTTTGTGGGGAAAATCAGTGACACCGGCAAGGTCCTGGTGGCAGTCAGCGCAGGCGAACCCGCCGTGAACCGACTTGTTGAAGACTTCCGGCTTCACGACGTACTTCGCCGCGTTTGCTCCCTCAAACATGGACGGTTCAGCGTGACAGTCGTAACAAGCCTGATTCTGATCCGCCTGGGCCAACAAAGGGGCCGTCAGGAGAAACAGGAGGGCAAAAGTATTAATGGCTAAACGATACATTTGATATATAAAAAAGCAGGCGTTCCGCAAAGACCAGCGAGTGCCCGCTGGGAGCGCAGGCATCCTGCCTGCCTCGCGCCGCCAGAACTATCAATCTTAGAATCGCGCGAGCAGGCAAGATGCCTGCGGCCCCAGTGCAGGCAGGATGCCTGCGCTCCCAGCGGGCACTCGCTGGTCTTAGAACGCCCTACCTCTAGCGACGATCTACGTTAACCCGGAATCCGAAGGTCGCTTGATTCGTCCGGTAATCCTGCGGCAGAAAATTCACCTTCTCGTTGTATTCGTAATAGTTCCACTGCCCATAGAAAGAGAGCCGCTCATCAACGGGAACCTCAACGCGGGCCACCGGGCGGTGGTACGTCAGCGGGAAGTTCCCGCTCGTCCCCCAAACCGAGTACCCAAGGGTAACGATGGAATTCTTGATCAACGAGAACGACAGCAGCGCGTTTCCGAAATTGCCCTTTTCCCGGTAGAAAAACTCGTCCAGCTGGAACGTTTGCGGAATGATGTAGAAGATGTTCGTCTTCAAATCGCTCCGTTCAGCACCCAGCGAGAAACTAACCCGAGGGGTTATAGCATAGGTGACGTCCAGCCCGTAGTTTCTCTGAAGAGAGGTGAAATCCAAATCAGGGATGTCGTTGTCATTGTCAAACAAAGTGGCATTGCCGCTGAACTCGAGTTTCTCGAAGGGTGAAAAGCGTCCGCGCAACCGGGCGCGGTGAAAATCAACTACATCGGTGCGCATGATCGGCTGGTCCGTCGTCCCGTATTCATACTCGGCCGAAATTCGGTTGCGGGCGTTGAAATCGTAGGAAAGGCCGGCAATCACGACGTTTCGGTCGTACTGAAACTCGTCTTGCTCGCGTTCCGTCGCAATCTCGCGATGTTCAAAACGATGACCCAGGCGCGCCATCAGCCGCTCAGTCACGAAGAACATCCCCTGCAGTTCTTGAGTGAGATTGTCGAAGGACATGAACGAGTTCAGGGGAGTCAGCTGCGTGAACTGATCTCGAATGCCGGTCTCCAGGATGGGCTCGAACTGCAGAAACACGAAATTCGAAAAACCGGAGCTTGAAACGTGGAAGTTGTAGGTCTTGACGCTTTCGACCAGGCGGAACCGACTGAAAGGCGCGAACTCCGCACTGAAATCCCCAAAGAAGCTCGGCTTCTTCACCTGCCCGAAGACCTGCTGATTCTGCCCCTTGAAAAAGGCGGACTGCGGGAGTGAGAAAAAGGTACCGGTCAGCACATCCGAGAAGTGCGGTTCCAGGCCGGCCATGCTGTACGACACGTTGGCGCGAAAGTTCAGCTGCTCCAACGGCTGCCAGACAGCCACCGCGTTCGAGAACGGGATGTTGGCTGTCGTGTCGTTGCCCGCTGCGTAGCTGTCGAGCACGATGTCCCGTCCGAAGAACGCACGCAGCGAATTGCCCGACTGTGGAAGAGTGGAGGTGAAGTCTGTTTTTTCCCGAAATTGCCGATACCCCTGCTCGAGCAAGAGGGAAAAACTCGACAGCTTGAGGTTGACCCCGCCGCGGAAGTCGTTCGCGTAGTTGTCGTAAAGCGAACCAATCACGAACTCGTCACCGCCGGTGCTTAGCGTCGTCCTGGCCGGGCCGCGCCGTTTACTGCGGTCCCAGGCGAGGAAGGGAGAAATCGTCTTCTCCGGCCGGAACTGCACCTGAAATGTCGAGTACCGCTGATGCAAGTCGAAGGTATGCTGGCTCTGCAGGTTCCCCTGTTCGAAGAACGGATTGGCAAACTGCGGGATTGAGCTGAAGTACTGGACATTCTGGTAATCGAAACGCAGTTCGTAGACTCCGGATTTGGACATCCGGAGATTGGAGGATGTGTGCGGTTCTCCTCCCCAGTCGTTCATCCGGAGTTGGATCCGATCGAAGTAAGTGTTGCTGCCTTGCGGAACCGAGATGTCAAAGTCTCCGCGGAAGAGTTTGACACCTTCACCGTAGTCCAGCTGGCTACGGTAAAGATCGCGGCTTCCTCTGAAGCTCGCAATCCAGCGGTAGCCCGCGTCCAACCCGATATGATATCGCGCGTCTTGACCCTGACCCTGGCTCGCGGGCTGAGTCTGACTTTGATCCTGCCCCTGAGTCGGAGTCTGACTCTGAGTCTCAGCCGGAGTCTGACTCTGAGTCTGTTCCTGCCCCTGAGTCTGATCCTGCCCGTAGCCGGACGCGATCAGCGGAAGAAGCCCCAGAAGTAGGCCGGCAGCCTTTAGACGAGGATCCGATAAGATCTTTCGCATAGGTTCCTCTACTTCAGAAAAGCCCGATCGGCGTTCGATCCGTGTATCTGCCGATGGCAAACGGTGCATTCGCGGAAACGCGGGCTCCGGATATCATGAAATGCCGGAGGCTGCGCGGTCAGCACATTGGACGTCAGACTGTGGCACTCGAGGCAGAGTTGATGGACCTCATTACGCCGCAGCAGCCGTTGATTGGTCGCCCCGTGCGGCTGATGACAGGATTCACAGTTGTTAACGCGAACTGGAACGTGCTCGAACACAAACGGACCCCGTTTGTCCGAATGACAGGACACGCACGCCTGCGCAGAACCCGCCGCCCGCCGCATCATCGGCCGGAGATTCTCCTCGTGAGGCGAGTGACAGTTGCTGCACTTCATCGCGTCTTCCAGGACCGGATGGTGATAGGGCTTCAGGAAATCCGCCCGGGCCGTCTGGTGGCAGCCGATACAAAGGGTCACTTCCTTGGTCTTTAGCAGGCCAAAGCGGACATCAGGGGGATGGATCTCGTGGCACGAGATGCAGGAGAGCCCGTTGCGGCCATGGGCAGCCTTGAAGAAGTGGGAGACGTCAGGGTTGTCGCCATGGCAAGCCAGGCATTGCTGATTGGCCCACTTAGGGGGATGCGCCTTGAAACTGACGCTCTTGTCCTCGCCGCCCGAGTCGACGTGGGCGCTTCCGGGACCATGACACGCCTCGCACTCCTGCTTGGCGTGCGGGTTGTGTGAGAAGTCAGCCGCGATGTCATGACAGGTCAGGCAGGTTTCGTTCCCGACCTTCGTTGGTGGTTCGGTAGCCGCCTGCTGCTTTTCGGTCTGCTGAGCGGGCACTTGCTGGGCCGGTTGGTTCTGACCGAGAGCACCGGCAAAGAGCAGTAAACCAATGATCAGCGGGTACATATTCGCTCACTTTATCAAAATGCAAGGCGGCGCTAAAAGCGCCGCCTTGTCTTCATTTCGATTTGTGGACTAACAGCTTACCGGGCGTGGACTTTCGCGACCGCAAACTCAGCGTTCGGGCCGTGGCAGACCCCGCAGGATTCGCCGAAAGTAGCTGTATTAAGGTAGGTGTGGGCAGCCGCATCGAGCGTATCGTGGCAACCCAGACACGCCGCGGAGTTCGGCGGAATCGGGCCGTAGAATTCACGACCGTCTGCCGTCTTCTCAACTCCGGCCGAGGGGAGGTTGTAGGTCCCCTCTTCGTGGCACTTTTCGCAATTCCTGCGATCGGACGGGTAGAGCACCTCATTGTAGGTGTTCACCGATGCGTTCCGGCCGTAGATCGTGTAGTCCGCCCTCAACTCTTCGCCGGTGTGGATCCGGTGAATCATGAACTTCAGGTCGATGCTCCGGGCCGGCATTTTGTCCGCAGGCCGCACTGACGCATCGGTTGCACCCGGGAAGTGGCAGGTCACGCAATATTCCGGATTGAAGCGCTGACCGCCGTGAAGCGCAAGGTCCCCGTGGCAGCTGTCGCACTTCGCATCGCTGACGATGTGCCGTCTAGACTGTGGCGTCGCGTCCGTCACCCCGAAATACTTCAGAGGATTGACCGCCGCGTCGCGAACCGTCTCCTGCTTCACCTGTCCGGGGTTGATCACTGTATTTCGATACGCATCGGCCGAGACAAAGAACGTCCCGGTTGCGGTCGCCGGTATCGGCGCCTTGAAGGCGTAGGTGAAAGCGTCACCCGCGGCCACCGAGCCCGCCGCCGCCGATTCCCTGATCATCGTTGTGTAGTCCGTGGTCGGTCCCGCAATGAGCAGACTGAACGAGGACAACTCCGTCGGCAGAATCGGCTGGCCCGCGTCATTCTTCAACCGGTACTTCACGATCGGATTCTGACCCGGCGCCGTATTCGTGACCTCTACGATCTCGAGATTCACACCCGGCAACTGTTTGGAAGCCGTCGAGACGACGTGGGCGCCTTTGATCGACGCGTCAAACTCCATCTCGCCTTCGGCCCAGTGACAATTCGCGCAGAACTTGTCGGAGGTCTGAACCAAGCCGTTCGCGTGATTCGCGCCAGTCGCGAAATTCACATCGTCATGGCAGGATCCGCAAGCCGCGCGGGTCGGACGGAGCAAGTAAGCTTCCTGCTGAGTCGCGCCGGCTTTCGGGTCGTGGCAGCTTTCGCAATTGCGGATGTCCTGCGGGTAGCCGACTTCGGAATAGTCATGAACGCTCTGAGCGTTGCCGATGATCTGATACGGTTTCCCACCCACCACGCTCGGCAGGGTTTTGCCGCGGTGGATCTTGTGGATGAAGACCGCCATGTCCTGGCTCTCGCCGGTGTCCGGGTCGATCGTCTGAGGGTTATGGCAAAGCACGCACACCTCAACCGTCGCCCGCGCGCCGTGGCTGTGAAAGCCAAACGTGACGTCATCGTGACATTTCTTGCAGGTCTCGGTCGTGACCACATCACGCACTTTGGCAGCCTGCCCGCCATCCGGCCGGAAGTTCACAACGTCGTTGACTATGTCGGTTTCCAACCCGAATTCTGAGAGATCGCGGTAGAAGACCAGGCCGATCGAGTGAGTGGCAGTCGCGTCGACTCCCTCCGGCAGCTTCGTCTTCAAGGTGTACTTGTAGACACCATCGGAAACCTTTACGGTTGCCCCGCCACTGTCGGCGCTGCCTTGAATAGCCGTCACGTTCGTGATCGGGCTCTTCGCACTTCGAGTCGTCAGATTCACATACTGATTCTGGTCCGTCGGTATGTAAGCCATGATGAAGCTCGTGTTCACGGCTCCTGGGGTGAGGACCCCGTCTCTGTCCAATGGCAATCCCTTCGGATCAGTAATCTGGTAGGTGACCGATACACTCCGGTCCGCGGCGACACTCACATCCTTCACGGTCAAAACCAGGCCCGGACGGATAAAAGCGATTTGCTGGTCCGTAAGGTAATGGCGTTTGTCGAACTTGGAGAAGCTTAGCTGGTCCAGAGTTGCGGCAGACAACCCTACCAAAACTACCAACAGGAAGGCCACAGTCAGTAACTGATACCAGGCCTTTTTCGTCATACAACTCCTCCGTTAGTAGGGTCTCGAGCGAGGAAGCTGAATTGGATACGGAGTAGCTTTTTTCAACATATAGAATAAAGGCAAATTCGTCGGGAACGCCCCGACTCCCCCGCTCCTGTTGATTTATTCAACATTCCTCGTATTTTACTAGGGCAAGATTGTAAAACCCTTTTGTCACAAAGTAAAAGCCTTTTTTTTCATAGCATGTAAAGATATCCGCGTTCGGGAAGAGGTTACCGCATCACGGGGGGACGGCCCGGAAGTGCCCCTCTGGAAATCCGAAAAAAAGTCTTGACATTGGAGTCAAAACTGCTATTAACAAGCACAGCAACACATATTCTCACCTCTAATCGCAGGAGGCCCAGTGGTGCCTGATTTTAAGGCCCCAACGCTGAGCCAATACCACTGTCAGCCTCCTGCTTCGCTTTTCTGCCTCTTTGAGACACCGCGGATAACGCGGAGACTGCGCGGATGGCCGCGTATAAAAGCGTCTTATCCGCGGCCATCCGCGCAGTATCCGCGTTATCCGCGGTGTCTCAGCCGTCCCCCCTCCCCAGAACCTCCCTTTTGATACAATTCCAGCGGATGAGTTCTCGCAAACGTGTCGCGATTATTGGAGCCGGTATTTCCGGACTTTCGGCTGCCTATTACCTGGCCCAGGAATGTGAACACCAGGGCTGCGACGTCGAGATCCACCTGTTCGAACGATCTGACCGGTTGGGAGGCGTCATTCGCACCGAGCGGTCAGACGGGTTCCTGTTCGAGTGGGGACCGGAGAACTTCGTGCCGTTCAAGCCGGAAGCGGTGCGACTCGTCAAGGAGCTCGGACTCGGCCACGAACTGATAGGTTCAAATGACGCGGTCCGTCAGACCTACGTAATTCACGAAGGCCGACTGCACTCCCTGCCGGACGGCATGGCGTTCCTCGCTCCCGTGCGGATTCTTCCGTTCTGGGCGACCCCTCTGCTTACAACAAAGGGGAAACTGCGGGCCATGCTCGAACCGTTCATTCCAAGGAGCCGCGGCGACCTGACGGTTCGTGCTTTCCTGGAGCGGAGACTCGGCCAGGAGTTGACCGAAAGGGTGGCAGAGCCGCTGGTATCGGCCATCTATGGCGGGGACATCGACCAGCTGAGCATCGCGAGTGCGCTGTCCGATACCTACCGAACCGAGCAGAAGCACGGCAGCCTTTGGAACGGTATGCGTAAGAATCACCACTCGGGTGGGTCAAAGCTGCCCTTTTTCATGACCCTGCGTTCCGGCATGGAAACGTTGGTTGACGGGCTCGAAAAGGCCTTGCGGGACCGGATCGTAATCCAGACGGGCGCGGACGGTCTTCGAGTCGAGCGGCGCGGCGGAGGATTCCGTGTGAAGGACGGCCGGGCCGATCACAGTTATGAAAGCGTCGTCTCCTGCGTGCCGGCGCCGGCCGCCGCAGAGCTTCTCCGGCCCATTTCGGCCATAAGCGCCTCTGAGCTTGCCGAGATCCACTACACCTCGACCTCGTTGATCTATCTCGGCTACAAGCGATCCGAGTTTTCCAACCCGCTCCGCGGTTTCGGCTTCGTCACGCCGGAAAACGAGTCTGAAGTGCTTGACGCCTGCACCTGGGTGAGCACCAAGTTCGAGGGCCGTTCTCCGGAGGACTCCGTCCTGCTCCGCTGCGCCATACATGATGGGCGCAGGCCTAGAACGTTTGCATCGGATGAGGAGGTCGCCGAACAGGCCCACAACGAGGTTCGGCGGCTGCTCGGGATTTCCTGCCGGCCGAGCTTCTTCCGCGTTGCACACCTGGGCAAGTCGATGCCCCAAATGATCTTGGGCCACTCCCGCAGACTCCGGGAAATATCCAAGGAAGTGCAACGTCACCCCGGTCTCTTCGTCACCGGTCCTTTCTTCCACGGAGTCGGGATTCCCGACTGCATTCGCTCGGCCCGCCAGACGGTCAACCACGTCATCCAGTTTCTGAAGGCCTAAACGAATAGACGATCAACGATTAACATCAGCTCGCTGATCGGTTTAATCGTCAATCGTTCAATCGTTAATGGGTTTATTTGCCCCAAGCCCCGGTCAGGGCGTTGCGTCTTTTCACCCGCTCGTTAGGGCGAACAACTACTCAAGAGCTCCTGTCCCGCCCTTTTGCGGCCTCCTGCTGATTGGAACGCGGGATGCAATTCCAAACGTCGTGCGGAAGATTCTGGCCATTAGTCCCGATGAATCATTCTTGCGGGCGTTACGCTGGTGCCTGGAAGGTGCCGGGTACGTCGTGCTGCTGTCTGATTCCCTGGAGGACTCGTTCCTGGAGGTCGACCAGTGCCGTCCGTTCCTGGTCATCGTCGATACCGAAGCACTCAAGAGCGGCACCTGTGAGTGCGAGCAGTTTCTCGGCTGGTTTCACCGCCGTTCCCCGATACTGATGATGACTGGCGAGGCATCGCCGGTCCGTGAGAGTTATTGTGATTGCTGCCTCCCCAAGAATTGTTCGACTGTGCAGCTTCTCTCCTGTATCAAGGAACTGCAGCGTCAACCCTGAGGGATCGAAATGATTGAATTCGGCCATTACTCTTTGGTTTTCGCCTGGGCGATGAGCCTTTTCGCGATAGCGGCGCTCTGGTTTTCGCGCCGTCGCCCGACAGCGCTTCGCAAGTCGGGATACCGGGCTGTGGTAGCCTCCTTTATCCTGATCGCGACCGCGTCGCTGGCACTTCTTGTCCTTCTCGTCCGGCACGACTTCCGAGTCGAATACGTCGCCGCCTACACGAGCCGTGACCTTCCCCTGACTTACGTTCTTACTGCTTTCTGGGGTGGACAATCCGGTTCCCTACTGCTGTGGACCCTCCTGTTAGCCGTTTTCGCGGTGATAGTCCTGGTCCAGAACCGGAACAAGCACGAAGATTCCCTTCCCTACGTCGCAGCTGTCATCGTTGGGGTCCAGCATTTTTTCCTGTCGGTTATCCTGTTCGCTGCCAATCCCTTTGAGACGCTTCAGCAGGTGCCCCTTGACGGAAGGGGACTCAATCCGCTGCTCCAGAACTTCTTCATGGTCATTCATCCACCGTTCCTGTACCTGGGATACGTGGCCTTCACGGTTCCGTTTGCCTTCGCCATCGCTTCCCTCGCACTGAAGAAACGGGACGCCGAGTGGACGACACTTAGCCGTCGCTGGACGCTGGTCAGCTGGATTTTTCTGACGGCCGGTATTCTGCTGGGCGCCTACTGGGCCTATATAGAGTTGGGCTGGGGCGGGTACTGGGCTTGGGATCCGGTCGAGAATGCCTCACTGATGCCGTGGTTGGCCGCGACCGCCTACTTGCATTCGGTGATGGTCGAACAGCGAGAGGGAATTTTCAAGCGCTGGAACTTCGCCTTGATGTTCCTGACTTTTGAGCTCTGCATCTTCGGGACGTTTCTCACCCGCAGCGGGATCGTGTCTTCGGTTCATGCCTTCGCCGACTCGAACATGGGTCCGCTGTTTCTGACGTTCATCGGCACCTCTGCGGCCCTCTCCCTGGTTCTGTTGCTGTCCAGGCGTGAAGAGACCAGCGGTGAAAGGGCAATGACGTCGCTTATCTCCCGCGAAAGCGCTTTTTTCCTCGTCAACCTGCTGTTCCTGGCGCTCACGCTGGCGGTCATGTGGGGCACCATGTACCCCGCCTTCGCCTCCGCCGCGAACGGGGAAAAGGTGTCGATCAGCGCGCCCTTTTTTAATCGCACGACCTGGCCGCTGGCCTTGGCGGTGCTGTTGCTCATAGCCCTCGGGCCCTGGCTGAAATGGCGGAACGTTGACCTTTTAGCCCTTCGCCGCGTGCTGATTGTGCCCGGCCTCGCCGCTTTGGCAACCGCGGCAGTACTCCTCGTGGCCGGCATCCGTCAGCCGATCGCGCTGGCATTCTTCACCGCGGCGGCTTTCGTCATCGTCAGCCTGCTCGTTGATATTGTCCGAAACAGCCGATCTGAAGCTCGAAGCTCCGACACGAATGTTGTTTCCGGTTTCGCACAGCAGGTATGGACACGCAAGCGGCATTACGGTGCCGTTCTCGCACACCTGGGAGTAGCGGTGGCCTTCATCGGCATCCTCGGGAGCTCATCTTTCAGTCACGAGTACGATCTGCACCTGAAGAAGGGCCAGAGAGTCAGCTTTGCCAAACGGGAGGCAGAGCTGGTCGATTTTGCAGAACACCGTGAAGTGAACAAAGACGTCGTCTATGCCCGAATAAGGCTGTTTGAACAGGGCCGTGTGTTGGGAGAAGTCCGACCCGAGAAGCATTTCCACTTCAAGTTCGAACAGCCCCAGACGGAGATTGCAGTGTCCTCCAGCTTGGCTCGAGACCTCTACGTGGTCCTTCTCGGCTGGGAGGACGATGGCAGCGTGACGGTGAGGATCAACGAGAATCCCCTGATCGCGTTTCTTTGGCTGGGCGGATTGATGATCCTCGCCGGCAGTGTCTACGTCCTTTTCAGGAGCTCCAAAACCGCGGCCGTTGCGCCAAAAGTCGAAGCGCGAGCCGAGGAAACCGTGGAGGAGGTGAAAGCATGACAGTCACTTACCTGGTAATCCCGCTTTTCTTCATCGCGCTGATCCTCTTCGTTTCGTGGCCCTTGCTGAGCGAAGTAGAAGCGCCAAAAGAGCCGGCCCCGGCCGTGCAGGCGAGCAAGCGCAAGAAAGGGTAGTTTACCGACTGACCCCCGCGGATAACGCGGATAACCACGGATAGCGCGGATCGATCCGGCGCTATCCGTGGTTATCCGCGTTATCCGCGGGTGTCTCCACCTCAATCTGGCTGGCGACTGAAGTTTCCAGCGCGATCTCGGTCTGCTCGCACTTGATGATGTAGCTCGGGAAGCGCTGAAGAAGTTGGATTTCTATACCTGGGAAGAGCCCGAATCCGAAAAGCCTCAGCTCGACTTCGGGAGTCATGAAAACCAGCCGGGCTTTGTCTCCCGGCCGCAAATCTGTCAGGTTGACTCGGTTTTCGGGTGTCAAAGCGCCAATCCCACCGCTTTTATGGCAACGTTCAGCACAGCTCCCACAGCAATCGCATAGCAGCTGATGAAGGCGGTGATCAGGAAAGCGTTCCTGAATCCCTGCTCTCTGATCACGATGAAGAAATTGGCGATGCACGGGACGAACAGGGTCATGACGGTCAGGCTTACAACGATCTGCTGTGTTGACAGCAATCCACTTCGCGCCATATCGAACAGCCCGGCCGCTCCGTAGTCCCGTCTGAGGAATCCCAGGAAGAAGACAGTCGCGGTTTTCGCCGGCAGTTCCAAAAGGCCCGTTACGATCGGCCGCACGCCGGCAATCAGATAGCCAAGCAGACTAAGCCTGTCCAAGAGGAACAGGATGATGGTCCCGAGAACGAACAAAGGCAGGGCTTCTTTCAGAAACCATTTCACCCTGAGCCCGGTCTTTTGGGCAATGTTTCGCCATTGCGGGTACCGAATCGGAGGAATTTCAAGAACAAAATCGCTTCTCTTGCCGGGGATCAGGTGCGAAAAGACGAGTCCGACCACGAAGAGCTGAACGAGCACCGTGCCGAAAATAATGGCGGTCGCCAGCGGCGATATTCCAGTAATAATGCCGAGAATGACTCCCAGTTGGGCCGAGCACGGGACGCCGAGCGCGAGGAGAACAGTGGCGATCAGCCTTTCCTTCTTGGAGTTCAGAATGCGCGTCGTCATCGTCGCCATCGTCACGCAGCCAAGCCCGAGGATCATGGGGAGAAAAGCCTTACCGTTCAGGCCCATCATCCGGAAAAGACGGTCGGACAGGACCGCGAGGCGAGGGAGGTAGCCGCTGTCTTCGAGAAAACTGAAAGCGATAAAGAAGCTGGCGACAACCGGCAGGACTATGGCAATTCCGTAGGTCAAGCCGACCGAAATGGCGCCGTACTCCCCGAGCAGGAAATCTTGTACGAGTCCGGCTGGAACCACCGCACGCAGGGCCGGAGTGATATAGCCTCCGAAGAGGCCGTTTTCAAGGATATCGACGAGAATCTGCGCACCGAGATTCCCCACCATCTGGTAAACAAGTGAAAGGGCGACGATCAGGATCGGAATGCCGGTCAGAAACTTGCGAGACCAGATCCCGAACCGGTCGTTAAACCTCGTATCCAGCCGCAAAGCCAGTAAAAACGGCAAAAGAACGGGAAGCAGGAAGGCACACACCAGTGCGAACGCCTCCTGTGCGGATGCTCCTAGTCCCTCGCCGGCCGGAAGCCCGCCGGTAAGCAACGAATACAGAGTCGGCAGGCCCAACCAGGCGCCCAGGTAATTCTCGAGGTGAATCAATGCACCCAGAATCACAGCGCCGGAAAACAGGTTGGTCCTGGTTTTCGCCCAGGCGTCATCTTCCTCCTCCTCGACGCGAACACTTTGCAGGATCTCTTCGACCCATTCGGACGGAGGATGACCGTTCAGTAAGCAGAAGTCCCGCGACTCGAGGTGGCGAATCACGTCCTGGAACCCTTCCCCGGTAATCGCCGTCGTCTGCACGACAGGGACTCCGATTCGCTCGGAGAGGGCATTCGTATCAATCTGGATGCCTCGCTCGTCACATTCGTCCTTCATATTGAGGGCGAGGACGAGGGGACGTTTCAGCTTGGACAACTGGGCGGTCAAGAGGAGAGTCCGACGCAGGTTCTTGCCGTCGGCCACCTGGAGAATCAGGTCGGGCTGCTCATGCTTTAAGACATCACTGGTAACCCGCTCGTCTTCGGACTGCGCATGGAGAGCCTGGATTCCCGGAGTGTCGACGAACTCGTACTCGCGGCCCTGAATACTCATCCGCCCACGAAATAGATCGACGGTCGTGCCCGGGTAGTTGGAAATAGTGACATAGCGGGAAGTGAGACGGGAAAAGACAGCTGACTTTCCGACGTTCGGATTCCCGACCAGAACAACTTTCCGGGGAACAACTTGCCGCTCAGTGACCTGGAGAGAAAGCATAATATATGAAGCCGAAATTGAAATTCATTATCAATTTACTCCGCTGGTAGCCTAGCACTTTTGAGGTAAGATACACAAGCGGGATTCGTTGGCTTGAGCGTTTTGGCAACTTTAAGAGTCCCGTAGGACTAATAGAAACAAGTATGGGAAATGATCATTCACGGCTACCCCAGCCCTCTGCCATAGATTTTGACCAGACCCCGTTTGTCGCGATTTGGGAGACTACGCGCGCCTGTGATCTGGCTTGCCGTCATTGCCGGGCCGAAGCCATCCCCGACCGCTCCCCGGAAGAACTGTCGACCGAGCAAGGGTTTGCTCTGCTCTCGCAGCTGGCCGATATGGGGACTCCGATTTGCGTCCTTTCCGGCGGCGACCCTGCCAAGAGACCGGATCTTTGCGCTTTGATTGAACACGGCGCACGCACGGGCATGCGAATGGCGACCATCCCGGCTGCCACTCCCCTGCTCACGCGTCAGCTGATACGCGATTTGAAGGCCGCCGGACTTTCGCAAATGGCCCTGAGCCTCGATGGCCCGAACAGCCGGATCCATGACAGTTTCCGGGGAGTGTCCGGCGCTTTTGAGCTGACCTTGCAGGCTGCGCGCTGGGCTCACGAAGACGGCATGCCCCTTCAGATCAATACGACTTTCAGCGACCACAACCGCGAGTCCTTCGACGAGATGGCCCGGCTGGTGCGGGAGTTGGGCGTGGTTTTTTGGGAGGTCTTCTTCCTCGTCCCGATGGGACGCGGCCGCGAGCTTGGTCAGATGAACGCCGACCAGTACGAGGACCTGTTTGCGAAGCTTGCCGCCTTCGCTCACAGCGTCGATTTCATCGTCAAGATCACGGAAGCGCCTCATTACCGGCGGTACCTGATGCAGAAAAGGCAAAGCGCGGCGGCCGGAGCGGGACGTTCTTCGGGAGCTCCCGGACACGGCCACGGTCTTCTTCCCGCGCACATGCGCCGCGACTTCGGTCCTGGCGGCACGATCGGTGTGGCACCGAAAGGGGTGAATTCCGGAAACGGCTACGTTTTCGTGAATTATCTTGGAGAGATTTTCCCAAGCGGCTTTCTCCCGTACAGCTGCGGCAACGTGAAGCGCGATTCCATCACCGAGATCTACCGGTTCCATCCGGTCTTCCGGGAGCTGCGCACGCCGGAATTGCTGAAGGGGAAGTGCGGCATCTGCGAATTCCGCCACATCTGTGGCGGCTCTCGCGCCCGCGCCTACGCCATGACCGGCGACTACCTCGAAGTCGAGCCCTTCTGCGCGTACGAGCCGCGGAAGAAGGAGTAAAGACAGGGGCAGAGGGGCAGAGGGAACAGCCCCTTTGCCCCTTCGCCCCTTCGCCCCTTCGCCGCCCCGTGACTTAAGTCAATGCCTGCCGGCAGAGCTTGCCGTAAACTGTCCTCATTCGAGACGTGAGGTGTTTATGATCAGCGAAAAGACGAGTGTGCGGGATATTGCGACGCTCTTTCCGGATGCCGCCCGCCTGTTTCACAGGGCCGGGATTGACTACGGCTGTAACGCGGTAGAGACGATCGAGGAAGCATGCTCAGCTGCGGGTGCGGATTGTCGGGCGCTCCTGCAGCAGATCGAGGAGCTCCAGGACGCCGCGGCGTCGGGCGACGCGAGGCGGGATTGGGCACAGGAATCGGTCGCCGAGCTCGTCTCCCACATCGTCGATGCCCATCACGCGTATCTGAAAGAGGAGCTTCCGCGCCTCGAGAAGCTGATGAACAAGGTCTACGAGACCCACGGCAAGAACTATCCCGAGTTGCTGAAGGTCCATGAGATTTTCTTCGGTCTGAAGGACGAGCTGGAGTTGCACCTCCGCAAGGAAGAAGTAATGTTGTTCCCGTATCTCCTCACGGTGGAGACCGCCCGACTTGATCGTCTCCCGTTTCCGCCATGTCCGTTCGGCACCGTCGCCAATCCGGTCCGCGTGATGATGAAGGAACATGATTCGGCCGAAGACTGCCTGCAGGCGATTCGCACCAGCACGTCTGACTTTACGCCGCCGGCCGGCGCGTGCCTCGGATTCACGCTCCTTCTCCACGGACTCCGGCAATTGGAAGCTGATCTGGACGAGCACATCCGGCTGGAAAACGAAGTGTTGTTCGTGAAGGCGTTGCAGATGGAAGAGGTCACAGGGTGACAAGGTGAGAGTAGGCACGGACTGCGATGGACCAAGTGGACGTCGTGGACGTTGTGGACAGGCACGAACTTGCCTGTCCACAACGTCCACGACGTCCACTTGGTCCATCGCAGTCCGTGCCTACTCTCACCTTGTCACGCTTTCGCCTGCGGCGTAGCGTTTGAGCGCTTCAATATCTCTGATCCGGACGATCCGGTTTTCCTTTTCAAGCCAGCCGCGGCGCTGGAAGTTCGCAAAGGCCCGGGAGACAACCTCACGGACGGTTCCGACCCGATCGGCGATGTCCTGGTTGGTGTGCTTGAGCTCGAATTCGACGCTCGCCGCTGATCTTCCGGGCGGGATCTGCTGGATCAGGTAGCCAGCCACCCGCTGGGAGACCTCAAGCAGCGCAAACCTCTCCACCATTCCCGTCGCACGCCGCAGGCGGCGGGAAAGAATCCTCAGAGCTGAAAGAGCCGCCTCCGGATGAGCCAGGCAGAAGCGCTTCACCTCTTCCTTGCGAAGAAAGAGGAGAGTCGTATCATGCGCGGCCACCACAGTGGACGGATAAGGGCCGTCGTCAAATACGGCCACCTCCGGGAAGGTACTGCCGGGTCCGTCCTCGTGAATAACTTGCTCGCGGCCGTCCGCACCGTGGCGAAAAGCGCGGGTCCAGCCCTCGACCACCACAAACAATCCCCGGCACGGCTCACCGGCAGAAAACAGGAATTCGCCGGCATCAAGCTTTCGCACCTCTGCCCGCTCAGCCAGGCTCTTCAGAGCTTCCGGAGTCATGCTCCTGAAAAACTCCGTCCCTTGCAGGGCGGCTATTTTCGATATCATGGTCCTCGAACCGAATGCGGATTCTTGTTGTCTATTACTCGTTCACTTCGACCGTTGAAAGCCTGGCAAGATCAATAGAAACGTGTCTGGCCTCGCGCCATCATGTCACCGTTTCAGCCATCAAGCCCGTACGAACCCGATCCTACTGGGAATGGCTGTTCCTGTCGTTTATTCCCGGGTCCTCGGTGGCGATTGCCGATCCTCGTGTCAATCCGGAAGGCTTCGACCGGATGTGCATCGGGTTGCCGAAATGGACGTTCAGCTGCCCTCCCCTGAACCGCTACCTGGCCATGCTGCCCAAACTGCCCGCCGAAATCTCGCTCGGTCTGTTCATGGCCTACGGCGGCTTTGACGAGGACCGATACCTGCGGGAGATCACGGCCAGGGTATCACGCAAAGGCCGGCTGGTCGCTTCTCTGGCCGTCAAAAGGAGACTCGCTGATACGGTCGAATCTACTTCCCTCGTCCGCGAATTCTGCGATGCCCTGGTTGACGGCGGATCGCCACGGGCCCTCAAACTCGACTCAATCCATGAACCAGGTCGGCGCCTGCCCTCTTCATCTCCTCAACCGCGCGCCGGCCGTCATCCGGCTGAACATTGACAGCGCGAATCGCGTCACCAAGAACACTCACCTCAAAGCCTTCTTTCAAGGCATCGAGCGTGGTGGTCCGGACGCAGTAATCGGTGGTCAATCCGCCGACGTAGACATGCTTCACGGCTTGGCGGCGCAGCCAGTCGGCCAGTCGAAGGCCTGTTATCCGCCCTTTCCCATCGACCAGAAACCCGCCGAACCCGCTGTAGGCCTCCTCGCCAGGTGTGAAGGCCTTGTCGAAGATCGGGCCGCTAATTTTGAGATCAGGGTGAAGGTCCGCGCCCCGAGTTCTCTGGACACAATGGACGGGCCAGGGGCCACCCTGCTCCTTAAAGGAACAATGGCCGGCGGGATGCCAGTCGCGGGTATACGCGATCGGCCGGCCTTCTTTGGCGAAGCGATCGATCCAACGATTCAATTCCGGCACCACCTGGTCGCCCCCCTGAACGGCCAGAGCGCCGCCTGGGCAAAAATCGTTTTGAACATCGACAACCAGGAGAGCAGAGTCGGCTTTTATTGATTCAGTCATTTCAAGATCTGCCTGAAAATATAGCAGAGGCCAAGCCGGTTTGGCGATTTCCGGTCAGCAGTACAATAGACGCCGGGGCTTTCATGAATGCCGTCTGAAGTGGGAACAACCGACAAAGCGCATCCGACTTTCGTCCTCAATGTCCTTCCGCACCTGATTTCCTGGCAGGATGAGGAAGGTGTCGTCGTTTTCGACGGCAGAGGCCGGTTGTTTTCTCTGTACCGAGGAGATTGTCTTTACCGCAGAGGCCTGGACAGCTCGGTCCTTTGCACTCGACGGGCTGCGACTGAAGGCCGGCTCCTTCGCACCCACAGGAGACTGGACGACGGCGAAGCACGATCGGTGTTCGCACTCGCCCACGAATGGGCCGAGCGGCTGGACGCCAGGATCCGGGAGAGCAGAGCTCCGGTTTTCGCCAGTCAGCCGGTTGAAACCGTCCTCGCTCGGCTCGCCCGGGTACTCGCATATACCCCCGACGTGCTCGTTGCCGAAAAAGACTCTTTCTCCCGCCTCTACAAGCCGGTCAGTGTCTTGCCGCCTGACCAGTACATGGCGCTGGTCGTCCAACTCACGCACGGCTGCCCTTACAACGAATGCACCTTCTGCGATCTGTACCAGGACCGTTCGTATGAAGTGAAGTCAGCAGCCGGGTTGAAGGAATGGCTGGCACAAGTGAAGCTGTTCTTTGGACCGGCGCTTGGCATGCGCAAAGGCATCTTTCTCGGAGACGGCAACTGCCTGGCCATCCCGGCCGCACGGCTGCTCCCACTCCTCGAAATCGTCAATTCCGAACTTGACGGAACTCCTCCGCTCGCCAAAGGCATGTTCAGTTTTGCTGACACGCGGGCCGTCCTTCACAAGTCGACTGACCAATTGACCTCGCTCGCGAATGCCGGCTTAAAACGCGTCTACCTTGGACTGGAGACCGGTTCCCCGGAGCTCCTCGCGTTCCTCAACAAGCCGGGCACGCGCGAGGACCAGGTCGAGTCAGTGAACAGAGTGAAAGAGGCCGGCCTCCAAGCTGGAGTGATCTTCATGACCGGGATTGGCGGGCACCGGTTCGCGAACGAGCACGTTGAAAAGACGATCGAGCTGATCAGGTCTCTCCCGCTTGCCGCGGGAGACCTGGTCTACCTGTCGCGTTTTTACCCGATCCCCGGAACGCCCTACGCGGAGCAGGTGCTCCAAGGGCGGATGGATCTGCTCTCGGCCGAGGAGATCGATGATCAGTTCCAGCAAATCCGGTCGGGAGTCACGCAGCAAGGTGTAAAAGTGGCCCCCTACGATTTGGCGGGATTTGTCTATTAGCTCGCGCCGGAGCCGCAATTGTGTTCCGATCGGACGGGTCCGACCGATCCTTCGGATCACAGACGGGTTGCCAATCGGTTTGACGGTGCGAACCACATCAGGTGAACGACGGGCAGGAGGAGGATGGCATCGCGCAACAGCAGCATGATCGATGAGTTCTTGTGCCCCCCGGCGGTGCTGAAACAGCCGCAGTCGAAATCGAGACCTCGCGCGAGATTGATGCCGATAGCGCCGATGAAAACCACGAGCAGTGCGCCGAGAATTGCGGCGCTGTCCTTCACCCAGATTCCCAGTATCAGGAACAGGCCTGCAAGCAGTTCCACCCAGGGCAGCACGATCGCCATAACGTTCACCGCCATACCGGGCATCAGCTTGTAGTTGTAGACAATCTCCGCAAACTGGTCGGGATGGGCGATCTTGTCGATCGATGCATAGACGAAAATCCCGCCGAGAATCAGCCGGGAGACGATCAGCGCGGGGCGGGATCGAAGGAAACCATTCGTAGATGCCATGCCTGCTATCCCTTCTCGACCGGCAACCCGGCTGTCTGCCAGGCGGTCCAGCCGCCGTAGAACACATAGACTTTAGTGAAGCCAAGACGCTGGAGTTTGCCGGCCAGCAAGGTGCTGGCGCCGCACTCCTCGCCGTCACAATAAATCACGATCTCCCGGTCTGGGCCTTGCGCTGCCAACGCGCTCCGAATCGCTTCCGGGGCCTGGGTTGCAGGAATATTGGTGGCACCTTTCACGTGCCCGGATCGATATTCCTCGACCTCACGAGCGTCGATGAACCTGATGCCCTGGTCGAACTTCGATTGCGCCTCTTTTAGCTGAATATAGTTGATGGCAGCAGCGGAGCTCGAGAGAACGAGCCTCGGCTTTGATCCTTGGACCTCGACCTCCTGCGGCACCCACGGGATACCACGTCCCGAGAAAGTGTTGTAAAGGCCGGCGGTCACAAGCGCCAGAACGAGGATGATCACCACGTTTCGCAGATGTGTCATTCAAACGAGATTATAAGTGCCCGATCGGTTCCGGCTCAACTCTCGCATTTGACTGGTGGAACGTACGACAATGGCAGAATGAGCGAGGCGTACGAGGAGTTTAAGAGACGTTCTGCCGAGATCACCCACCTGAGGACCATTCTGCAGTCCCTGAGCTGGGACCAGGAGACCATGATGCCGGAGATGGGAGCGGGGCATCGGGCCTTACAGGTCTCGACCCTGGCCGTGATCCAGCATCAGCGATTGACCGATCCCGCCTATGGAGAATTGATCGCCATGCTGGAGAATGCGCGGGAAGAACTGGATTCATGGGGGAAAGCGAGCGTTCGGGAAGCGCGCCGGCAATACGACAAGGCAACGAGGCTCCCGGAGAGCCTTGTTAAGGAACTGGCCGAGACGGCCGCCCTCGCTTACGAAGCCTGGGTCAAGGCGCGCGGCGAGTCCGACTTTCCCGCGTTCGCTCCGTGGCTCAGCAAAATGGTGAAGCTGAAACGGAGCGAGGCCGAATGCCTGCAGACGCCGGGCGCTCCGCTCTATGAAGCCTTGCTGGATGATTACGAGCCGGGAGCCAAGGTGGCCCGGCTTGACGCGCTTTTTTCTGAGATTCGGCCCCAGCTGACCTCTCTCCTCGACAGCATTACGTCTGCAAGCCGCCAGCCGCGCGCGCTTCCTGCCGGGCCGTTTCCAGTTCAAGGGCAGGAAACGCTCGGCCGGGAGATCCTGACGAGCATAGGTTTCAACTGGAAAGCCGGAAGGCTCGACACCTCACCGCACCCCTTCTGCACGGGCTTCTCTCCGCTGGACGTCCGGATCACCACTCGGTACTCGACGGCGGAAGTCGGGAAGGCGCTGTTCGGGATGATCCATGAGTGCGGCCACGCACTCTACGAGCAGGGTTTGAACCCGGAAGCGTACGGCCTGCCGGCCTGCGACGCGATTTCCCTCGGCCTCCACGAATCCCAGTCGCGCCTGTGGGAGAACCAGGTCGGACGAAGCCGAAGCTTCTGGGAGTATTGGTTTCCGCGTCTCCGGCGCACTTTCCCGCCCCATTTCGATGATTTTTCGCTGGACGATTTCGTTTTCGCGATCAACAAGGTCTGCGCCAGTCCGATTCGAGTGGAGGCCGACGAAGTCACTTATGGGCTCCATGTCATCCTCCGCTATGAGCTGGAAAAGGCACTGATTGCCGGCGACCTGGAGGCTTCGGACCTCGACCAGGTTTGGAACGAGCGGATGCAGGAATACCTGCGCTACCAGCCGGCAAATTCCGCCGAAGGCGTGCTGCAGGATACTCACTGGTCCCAGGGATTGCTCGGCTATTTTCCAACCTACCTGCTCGGTAATCTTTATGCAGCGCAACTCTTCGATCAAGCCAAGCGGAGCATGCCCGACCTCGACACCATGATTTCCAGGGCGGATCTGCTTCCTCTCCGCGAGTGGCTGAGGGAGAACCTCCACGCTCGCGGCAAGACTCTCACTGCCGACGAGCTGGTGCAGAAAGTGACCGGGCGCGAGCTGACCTCGAGGTTCTTCCTCGATTACCTTGGGGACAAGTTCGGCGGGCTGTATTTCAGTTGAAAAACCCGCTGGGAGCGCAGGCATCTTGCCTGCACTGGGGCCGCAGGCATCCTGCCTGCTTGTGCCGCAGGGCAGCAATCGATGGTGCTGCGGCACAAGCAGGCAGGATGCCTGCGGCCCCAGTGCAGGCAAGATGCCTGCGCTCCCAGGAGCAGACGGCCTTCCCCAATTTCGGCTAGAATAGCCGTCCATGAAGCTATCCTTTCCCATCTGCCGCAACCGGTTACGACTCTGCATGTTCGCGCTGATATTCCTCGTCTGCTTCAACGGCATCCGAGTGGGTGCAGACAGGGTTTTCGAAAAGAAGTATTTCCAGTGGATCAAGGGCAAACGGGTAGGTCTGGTCACAAACCAGACGGGCGTCGACTCGCGAATGGCGCTCACCGCCGATCGGCTGGCCGCCCAGCCGGATACCAAGCTCACCGCCTTGTTCGCTCCCGAGCACGGGCTTTCCGGCGCCGCGCAGGCGGGTGAAAAGGTTCAATCAACGACGTCAGTCTACAGCCTTTACGGACAAAACCCGGGTCCCACCGCGGAGATGCTCGCGAATGTCGACATCCTTATGTACGACATTCAAGACGTGGGTGTCCGGTTTTACACATATCTGTCGACGCTCTACGAGACGATGCGCTCAGCAGCCGCGAAAGGCATCCCCTTGATCGTTCTGGATCGGCCCAATCCGATCGACGCACGCCGGGTCCAGGGGGTGATACTGGAGTCGGGCCGTGAAAGCTTCGTTGGCATCTACCGAATCCCGATTCGGTACGGAATGACGGTAGGAGAACTGGCTCAGCTGATGAACGCCGAGGCGCGCCTGGGATGCGATCTGCGCGTCGTGCCCGTCAAGGGCTGGAAACGATCGCACTGGTTTGACAAGACGCGCCTGCAGTGGATTCTGCCCTCGCCCAATATTCCCACCGTTGAGAGCGCGACCGTCTATCCCGGAACCTGCCTTATTGAGGGCACGAACCTGTCGGAAGGCAGGGGAACCACTCGCCCGTTTGAGCTGATCGGCGCGCCTTGGCTCGACAGCAAACGGTTGGCTGACTCTCTAAACCGGCTGGGTTTGAAGGGAGTCTACTTCCGCCCGCAGGCGTTCACTCCGACTTTCTCGAAATACAAGGACCACGTGTGCCAGGGAATCCAGGTTCACGTACTTGACCGGGATGATTTTGAGCCGATTGAAGCCACACTTCACATTATCGAGCAGATCATGAAGCTCCAGCCGGGAAGCCTCGAGTTCAACAATGCTTTTGACCGGCTTACCGGGACGACCCGGGTTCGCGAGGCCCTGCTGCGCGGCGAGGCCGTGCCAGCAATCGAGAAAAGCTGGGAGCCGGACCTGAAGGAGTTCATGAAGATCCGGAAGAAGTATTTGATTTATTGATTTTTTGGAGTTCATCAAGCCCTTTTGGTTACCCGCTCGCGGGTAACCAAAAGGGCTTGATGAACTCCAAAAAACTACCTCCGCCCCCTCGGTTCAATCTCGATCTCGTACCAGAGCGTCTGATACACGGCCGAGATTTCGAAGCGCGAGTGGCCGGACGATTCGGTTACGGGAATCTCGGTTTTGCGCGCACCGGTCGAGTCCAAAGCAAAGACCCGGACACGGTTTGGCCGGTAGGGGAGGACGAAAGCAGCCTCTACACCCTCCGCCTGGACCGGGCCATTCCCCCATGAACCGAGAATCAGGTTGACTCCGGCAGGCGGAGGGAAACCAGCCAGGGTCCGCGAGTCGAAGTACTGCCAAGTCATTCCCGTATTCTGAACCAAGCCATGAGCTGACAAGAGTATAGACCGGGCACCTTCCGTAAAAGACCTCCCACGAATCAGCGTCATGAAAAGCGTGAACCAGCCTTGCAGCGAAGCTTTGGGTTCGAAACCAACCTCTCCGAGGACGTAGTGATAATACTGCTGAGGGTAGCCGATCAGGCCTTTCGTCCGGGCGGAGCTTACGACGAGGAGCCGGCCGGCTGGATCCCACACAATTTCTCCAGTGTCAGCCGGGTAACCGGTCACCGCATTCGCCGGAACAGCGGAAGGATCCACCGCGCCAGCCGGCATGGTCCCGCCTTCCGGGACCAGAGCTGTTCGATACTTAAGTGCAGCCAATCGAGACATCCCGACATCGGAGGCATCAACCAAACGCCAGGACCCCGCCGAGACCAGCAGTTCTTTCTCCCGCTCGGCCGGGAGTGAAGCTGCGACCAGCTGCTTTGCGGGGTTGATACCGCCGGCACGGAAGATGAGCGCCGCCTGGGCCAGGCTGATCATCTTGCCCGGGTCGTGCTGCACGTCAAAGTAGCCGTTTAGCCGGTCCTCGCTCCAGTTCAACGTCCCGTCGGCATAGGTGTAGGCAAACAGAGCGTCCCAGTCCTGGAGGCAGCCGTAAACCGAGAGAAAATACAGGGCTTCCGCGCCAAAGGAGTTGGGAAACGCATGGTTGTACTCGGAAACGGAAAACGGTTTTCCCACGATCCTCTTCATGGCAAGAGCGCCTAATGTCCCGCCGTCGGTTTCGCCCACCATGCTCGAGTTGCGAATCCACCAGTTCGGACCCCAGTCGACCCCCTGGAAAGACGGGTGTTGCCAGTATGCGTGGGAATCGATCAGGTCGAAGAGATTCATGAGGTTCGGGGTACTGGTCCCGACGATGGTCCCGGCAAGCAACGCCTGAACGTGCAGAGTTTCTTTCAGGTAGTCCCGAAGATCTGTCCAGTAAGCCTTCTCCGTATCCCAGAGGAAAGCCATCCAGTCCTGGCGGGCCTGATTCGTCCTTTGCGGCGCCTCATTCGCGGTGAAAATTCGGATCGAGTTGGTATCCAGGTTCTCGCCCGGGAAAAGGCCAATCGAACCGCCCTGGGCAAGCGAACATCCAGCGAACCAGTAAGTCGCCAGTTGGTCGCACATTTGACCGAAATTCAGCCGGGCGTTTGAATCGGAGCCGGTCAGAGTCAGGGTAAAACTGAATTGCTGCCACTGGGTGGTGAGAGGGAGCGAGCGCCGGAACCCGACGCCGCTCCAGGGATCGTGTGCCTGTCCAATGTCGACAGTGATGACCTTGTCCCGGTCGGCCTTGGCCCAAAACTTCAGAGTGTAGACAGTCCCAGTGGAAACTGCCAATCCTCCCTGGTTGAGCTGTACGTACCAGTTCTGGCTGCCGATGGAGGTGACCGTAATTCGTGCCGACTGCGTGCCTCCCGGCCCTTCAGGTGTCACTGACGTCTGGATCCTGGCATTCTCATGCTGTTCTCGGTTCCAGTCTGCCCAGCCAGCGGAAAAGTTCCCGTTGCGGAGCATTTCCGGTCCCGGGTCGCTCTGCATCTGCCACGCGGCGGCGAGTGCAGCGTGAGAGCTGTACCTGGAGTGAAGGTAGCTGTTCCACATTCCTCGCAGCTCTTCGCCATAGTAATTCGGCAGGCTATCCACCATCCCGCCCAGCCAGGCGTGGATCAGTCCATGCTCATTCACCAACTCGACGACCGCAATTGCCGGATCCTCGGCGTAGCGGAGGCCGGTGTACGGATTGACGTGATCCAGGAGCAGACGCGCGTACTCCTTTTGCAGCTCGATCATCGTCGGATCAAACATGGCCGGCGTCTGTTTGGCCTTCCAGTCCATCGAGTTGATCGAAACGTCGAGCCCGTCGGCGGATCGGAAATTACGGCCAGTGAGCAGATTGATATCGGAATAGACGCCGTTCTTCTTCAGCTCGGAGACGAAGTAATCAAGCTTGTCGAGTGAGGTCGGGTTGAGGTGCCGGGTCCCGGGATAAGCCGGGTCAAAAATGCACTCCCCGCCCCAATTCGCGTCCATCAGGTGAAACCGGACGATATTGACTCCGAATCGAGCGAGGCGGGCAGCGATCTTTTCGGCGTCGGAGTGATCCGGAACGGCGGAGCGGTACGTGAAATTCACACCAATGAATCGCACCCGCTCGTCTCCGGCGTAAAGGTGTCCATCCGGTCCAGCGTGAACGGGGCCCCGAACACCGGCAGGCTTGTGGTTGAGCCAGGACAAATCGGTAATCGTGGCCGCGCTGTTCTCCAAAGGAAGCTGGAAGCGGAAGAGCAAATCATCCGCGGAATAGGCGGAAGAGACAAGACCGAGCACCAGGGACAGCAGCAAGCCGCGCTTCATCATGGTCCTCCCGAAATCGGTGGTAGTTTACCTCACTCACCACGGAGTTTAGAACGCGCTACAGAGCCGCGCACGGAGCAGAGGGCTGCGGAGCGCTTTCTGGCGGAGCAGCCTGGAGCGGAGTAAGCGGACCACCCAACGAACAGTAACGTTCGTTGGGTGGTCCGCTTACTCCGCTCCAGGCTGCTTCGCCAGAAAGCGCTCCGCAGCCCTCTGCTCCGTGCGCGGCTCTGTAGCGCGTTCTAAACTCCGTGGTGAGTGGGGTAAACTACCATCGATTTCGGGAGGACCATGATGAAGCGCGGCTCGCTGCTGTCCCTGGTGCTCGGTCTTGTCTCTTCCGCCTATTCCGCGGATGATTTGCTCTTCCGCTTCCAGCTTCCTT
>Ga0105092_10000263_pt1 | contig 26902 bp, 19 predicted proteins | sample PPLLak2March2015_FD_87021 | JGI IMG/M metagenome (GOLD analysis project Ga0105092, IMG submission 87021) | Freshwater sediment microbial communities from Prairie Pothole Lake near Jamestown, North Dakota, USA - PPLs Lake P7 Core (1) Depth... | ecosystem: Environmental > Aquatic > Freshwater >... | reverse complement strand
TATATCATCCCTTCGGGATTTAAATCGTTTATTAAACATCATTCTCACTACCATAATATCATCCCTTCGGGATTTAATTCGTTTATTAAATATCATTCTCTCTACCATTATATCATCCCTTCGGGATTTCAAGTTCTTTAAAAATGTTTATTATTTTTAACTTAATACTATTTGGACCAGAAGAAAGAATGTGGGAATTATCTAAAGCACTTACATTATCTGAAATTTTTTTTTAATTTAAATAAATATTTGTAAGTCAATATGAAAGTAAAGTTAGTCGAATACAATCCTGATTGGGTAAAGCTGTTTAATGAAGAAAAAGCAATCATTAAAAAAGCACTTACAAGTTTAAATACTCGTATTGAACATATAGGAAGCACATCTGTTCCTGCGTTGGGAGCTAAACCTATTGTTGATATTCTTCTTGGTGTTAGAAGCGAATCCGATTTAAATGCTCTGATTCCTCTTATGACAGGAATAGGATACGAATACCGCAATAATTTTGAACACGTAATGCCCTACCGCAGATATTTCACAAAACCGGGAAATTTTCATGTTCACTCCGTTGTAGTTACCGGTGAATTCTGGAAACGGCATATAACATTCAGGGATTATCTCCGCACTCATGATGAAACAAGAGATGAATATTTCAAAGTTAAGAAAAATCTATCTGATAAAGAGTGGGATGATTCAAACGATTATGCTTATGCAAAAACTGAATTTATACAAGGCATTGAAAAGAAGGCAAAAGAATATATTTCCGGAAAAATAGAAATTACAGAAGCTGAGGCGCTTACAGATATCTATTATAATATGCCTGCTGATATAGCAAAGCAAAATGATATTGAATTTTTATATGCCAATAAAGTATTGGCAATGAAATCAGGTAAGATTCCTGCAATTATTGTAAACAGGATAATTGGACTGGGTATTAATAATGAAGTTACACCTGATGATTTACATAATTTATTTAATTTTTATAAAAACCATCCCAACCCCGTAAATATAAGTCTTGCTCCATATACAAAACCTGAAAATTTAAAAGAGATACTTATTAAAAAGGGTTTCCCCAACAGGGAAAACTGGAATAAGTTTTACAGGAATTGTGAGCCTGTACCTGAAGCCGAAACATCTTTAAAGGTTGCGGAAATAAATGAAGATTATGCAGATGACTTTGCGGAAATAGTTGTAAAGGTTTTTAATAATCCCCCCGAATTAAAATATAATGCAAGCAAACTTGTCGGAAGGAAGAACTGGCATCACTATCTTGCATTTGAAAATAGCAAGCCTGTCGCTGCCGGTTCTGTTTATATAAACGGTGATACTGCATGGTTCGGTATGGCAACTACACTGCCTGAATGCAGAAATAAAGGTGCACAAAGTGCAATTATTGCAAAAAGAATAAATAAAGCCCATGAACTCGGCTGCAAATGGATATCGGTTGAAACTGCTCCTCACTCCTCAACAGAGCCAAATCCTTCATATTTAAATCTGTTGAAGTATGGATTTAATTTTTTGTATGAACGCCCGAATTTTATGTTGAACTCAGCTTAATAATAGTCAACTGCTAAGGGAGTCATAATCATCATTCTTAATTCTTCATTCTTAATTGATTACGACCATTTGCCCTGTATTAGTTGTAAATTATTTAAGTGATTTCAATCCTTCAAAAAGCACTTACATTAAATAAAATTTATTTTAACTTTGTATTAAGAACTATACATTTATTGAAAGTAGAATTTACAGATTATAATCCTGATTGGATTAACCTTTACAATAAAGAAAAAGAACTTATTGTAAAAGCTCTCGGGAATATACCGCATCAGATACGGCATGTTGGCAGTACATCTGTTCCCGGGCTTGGAGCAAAACCTGTCATTGATATTTTGCTGGGAATAAATTCTTTTTCAGAATTACCAAATATTATTCCGGTATTAAATAATCTTGGATTTGAATACCGCAATTTTGAACATCTTATTCCTCAATGGGCATACTTTACAAAGCCAAGTTATTGCCATGTGCATTGTGTAGAAGTAACAAGTGATTTTTACAGACGGCAAATTGTATTCAGAGATTACCTCCGCGTTCATGATGATATACGCGATGAATATTACAGTATTAAAAAAGAGCTTGCACAAATTGATTGGGAAAATCCAACGGATTACAGTGAAGCTAAGGATGATTTTATAAGAAGTATTGAGAAGAAAGCTGTTGAATATATTACGAATAAAATTGAAACGGCTGAAGCTGTAAAGTTTTCAGAAGTATATTGCCTTGCACCTGCTCAAGTCCAGATTGAATCAAATATCAGTTATGAAAACTTTGGTCCCGCAATATTTCAAAGTGCAATTACACAGCCATCTGATATTTCAAACAGGGTTATGAATCTCGGAATATTTGAAGAAGCAGATGAAAGCTTTATTGATTTCATGATAGATTATTTCTCGTCTGCAAATTCGAAAGAAATTAATATCCAGCTGTCTCCAATAGCAATGCCTGAAAATCTCCTGGATTTATTATGGAAAAAAGGATTTTTTCACAGCGGGAATGTGTCAAGGTTTTACCGTGATACATTTTCAGTACCTGTTCTTCAAACAGATTTCGAAGTAAAAGAAATTGATGAAGAACAGGCAAGCGTTTTCGGAAAATTAGTTGAACCGGAAAGAATAAATTTATTCACACATCCAATTGGCAAACAAAACTGGCATTTTTATATTGTATTAGATAAAGGAAAAGCAATTGCCGCCGCCTGCATGTATATTCATGAAGATACGGCGTGGTTCGGCTGGGCAGCCACTTTGGAGAAATACAAAAATAAGGGTGCACAAAGCGCATTAATTGCTAAACGCATAATTGATGCAAAAAATCTGGGATGTAAATGGATAACTTCCACAACATCCGGTGACGAAAAAAATGCCTCTTATCATAATCTCATGAAGTTTGGATTTAATTTAATGTTTAAGCGGCCGGTATTTTTATATAAACAAAATAAATAACTCTTGTGAAAAATATCAACTGGAAATATTTCATAGCATCTTTTATTATTCTTACAACAATGAGCATTCAGGCTCCCATTGGAATTACATTATTTCCGTTAATTGTAATTTTTGTATTACCTTTGCTGGTTTTGTATTGGCTTGTATATGCCAGGGTTGGTGAGAAAAGAAAAAGTTTTCTCTATAAATATTTAATCACTACTATCTTTGTAATTTTAATATCATTTATTGTAAGCATAGGACTTATAAGGTGGCAGACTGTTAAATCAATAGAACAGGGAAATAATATTGTTAACGCACTTGAAGTATATTATTCTGCACATAATAAATATCCTGAAAAGCTCAAGGAACTTGTGCCGCAGTATATAAATGAAGCTCCCCACTCTTACATGGGATACGGTAATGTTGAATACCTCTATTTAGTAAGAGGAAATTTTAATACGGAAGGTTCATACAGCTATACTCTTACATTCCCAAATACCGCTATATTTAATACAACATATGACAGCGATACAAGAAAATGGGAAACAATTTCCCAATTTTCCAAATAAGATTATTAATTATTATGAAAAACATTTCAAAAAAGTTTTTATTTTTCTTTACTTTGTTTCTTATACTTCTTTTGTATATAATATTATCTCCGGCACTTGGCTCACCGTTTTATTATATCCCGTACCTGTTCATACCTGCTGCCATAGCTCTGTTTGTTACTTTTATTTTTGCATTTATAATTGACCTTGTAAAAAAAACCGGTAAAAGCTGGAATTTCCTCTATGCCTGTTTGGCATTATCAGCTTCATTATATGTTGGTATAAAAATAATAGACCTGCAGATAGAACAATCTAAATCGTCTGCAGGTCCTGTCATAAATTCATTACAAAAATATTATTCCGATAACAATAAATTTCCGGACAATATAAATGAGTTAACACCCAAATATATTGATGATATTCCCAAAAGCAATATGGGATTTATCGGAAGCAGCTATGTTTACAAGAGCCAAACTGATAACCGGGATTTCTGGCTAAGCTTCGAAGAGCTCAACTCTTACAAATGGATATACATTAATTCAAGAAATATATGGGTATATGATGATTAATGCTGTTTGCCGGTATATTCTTTCTGTCCAATATAAATTTCTTCAATTACCATGTAAGATGCCACCGGTGTGGTCTCTGTACATAAACTTGTAAGCTCCTGAAAAATATTCGTGCTTTCAGGGTTATCCCTCAGTCTTTCTATATCCTCCATCCTGTTCCATGCTGCGAAGGAATATAATAATGTTGGGTCTTGCGTGTTTTTGATTAACTTCGCGAAAACCGGTGCGTTCTCTAGTTTGGAAGCCATATCTTTGAGCTTTAACCAGGTTTGTCTGAATTTTTCTTCATTACCCGGTTTAATTTTCCACATGGCATGGGTGTAGTACTTGCTGTCATTTGAAGTCATAATAATGCTCCTGCTAAATTTAATTTATGAAATGTAAATTTAAATTTGTGTTATGTGTTGAGACAATATGATTGGTTTTTAAATCGTTCCTCTTGATGAGATGTTATTTGTTAAGCTTTTATCTTTGTTGCAGTTAAATTGCAGTAAACAATTCTTTCTTCCTGCATATCATCAGGAAAGTGGATTTCCATAATAACCTATCGCTGATATTCCGCATGAAGGATCTCTTTAATGCAGTTTGATTCGGCCGGGCCGCATGCCCGCTTTTTGTCGTTAATACTTCATATCCATTATGTTCAAGCAATATCCTGAGAGAACCCGGTGTAAAATAAAACATGTGATGACCTGTATCATAATATGCCCCGGTATTCTTTTTTCGAATACCCATCTTTTCCAGTGTCCTTTTGAAAACTGCAGAACGTGAGTTAATATTCGGCAGTGCAAGAAAGAGCACTCCGTCTTTCTTTAACAGTTCATATATTTTCCTTATGTATAATAAAGGATTTTTAAGATGCTCTATTACATGATGCATTACAACAGCATTAAATTCGGTTTTCCACTCTAATTCAAGAAAATTCCCGCTCTTTATTTCTACATCCAGTTTCCTGCTCAGCTTTTCGTTCCACTTTTCATCAACATCATAACCTGCCGCTTCCCATCCTCTTTTTTTTGCAGCAGCAAGCATGTAACCTTTACCCGAACCCACATCAAGCAGATTTCCTTTATTTACATATTTTTCAATTAAAGAGAGGTAATAATCGTGGCAGTATAAAAGCGGCTCTTCCCATTGCGGTTCATCTACGCTGTAACCGGAGTAATATTCGGATAGATAAACGTCGCTGTATTGAGGGTTCATAAATTGCACACCGCAGTTCTTACAGCGGAAAATATCAATGCCATTGAAATCAGTATGGTAATGATAAATTTTTTCGCTGCTGCACAGGATACATTTGTCAAGCTTTTTCCCGAATTTATTCTGCAGGTATTCCAATAGAATATTATTTTTTTGAGAAGTCGATTAGGTCTCTCCCCGAATTCCTTATCAGGTCAAATGACCATTTTGTAATAATCAATGAGCTGATAATCCCGCTGTATGCATCAAGTGAATACAGATTCCAAATCATTCCCCCGGCAAGTGCAATGATTGCTGTAACACTCGTTAATCCGTCCGCAAGTACATGAAGATACGCCGCTCTTATGTTATGGTCACTGTGGCTCTTATCGTGATGAAGAAGCAATGCGCTTGCTGCATTTACAAGCAAACCAATTGATGCAACGAATATCGCTTCTTCAAATTTAATCGGCAATGGATTAAGCAGTCTGTTAACTGCTTCAACTGCCATCCATACTGCAATTATCACCAATACAATTGCACTTGTATAGCCTGATAGTGCCAGGAGCTTTGCTCCGCTGAATGAAAACGCATTGTGATTTGAATATTTCCGTGATAAGTAATAAGCAAGCCATGCTAGTCCCAATGCAAATGCATGTGTTGACATGTGCCAGCCGTCTGCTAGCAATGCCATCGAGTTTGTGTAAAACCCGAAAAGTATTTCCACAATCATTGTCGCAAAGGTGAGGAACACAACCCACCTTGTCTTCCGCTCATTTAAATGAACATGCGTATGTGTGTGGTCGTGAGTATGTCCATGGTCATGTCCATGGTCATGCCCGTGGTCATGTTCATGTTCATGAGTATGGTCATCGTGTGTATGTGTATGATGTTCAGTCATTGTTATTCATCAATTAGCAATTCACTATTCGCAATTCACAATTCGCAATTCGCAAATCTCAATTCGCAAATCTCAATTCGCAATTCGCAATTCACTATTCGCAATTCACAATTCGCAATTCGCAATTATACCTGTATCACTCCCGGGTTAAACTTCGGCGTATCGGGATTATTATTTGCAATCTCCAAACAATACGATATGGTTCTTCTTGTCTCAACCGGGTCTATAATTCCGTCTATCCACAACCTTGCCGCTGCATATACCGGGTCGGTCTGGCTGTCGTATCTGTCCTGAATTTCCTTCAGCATTTTATGCTGTTCTTCTTTGGTTATCTCTTTTCCCTGCTTCTTCAATTGCCCGACGCGGATACCCAGCAATACATTACTCGCCTGCTGTCCGCCCATCACTGCAATTGATGCTGTAGGGTATGCAAATATAAACCTAGGGTCATATGCCTTTCCGCACATTGCATAATTACCCGCGCCGTTGCTGTTGCCGACTATAATTGTAATCTTCGGTACAACTGAGTTGGCAACTGCATTCACCATCTTTGCACCGTCTTTAATTATCCCGCCGTGTTCAGCCCTTGAGCCGACCATAAAGCCCGTTACATCCTGCAGAAATAAAAGCGGTATCTTCTTCTGGTTGCAGTTCATGATGAACCTTGCACCTTTGTCCGCACTTTCGGAGTATATCACGCCGCCAACCTGCATCTCGCCCTTTTTTGTCTTTTCTATTGAACGCTGATTTGCCACTATGCCTACTGCCCAGCCATCTATCCTTGCATACGCGGTTATCAGTGTTTTACCGTATCCTGCCTTGTATTCATCTATCTCTGAGTTGTCCGTAATTCTCGATATTACGTCGAGCATATTATACGGTTTTGCCCTGTCCGAAGGTATCAATCCGTATATGTCCGACTCGGGATGTTTGGAGGGAACGGGCTGTATCCTGTCAAAGCCGGCTGTTTCGTTATGACCGAACTTGCTGACTATGCTTCGTATTTTCTGTAAACATTCCTCGTCGCTCTTCATTATGTAATCCGTAACGCCTGAAACTTCCGAGTGCACAACGGCTCCGCCTAATGTTTCGTTATCTATTACTTCACCGATTGCCGCTTTAACCAAATGCGAGCCGGCAAGGAATACGCTTCCTTCACCTTCCACTATCAAAGCTTCATCAGACATGATTGGTAGATATGCACCGCCTGCAACACATGGTCCCATGATTGCAGCTATCTGCGGAATACCCATCGAGCTCATTACTGCGTTATTGCGGAATATCCTGCCGAAGTGTTCTTTGTCGGGAAAAATCTGGTCCTGCAGCGGGAGGAACACGCCGGCTGAATCAACCAAATATATTACCGGGATGCGGTTCTCCATGGCGATTTCCTGGGCACGGAGGTTCTTCTTGCATGTGATGGGGAACCACGCACCGGCTTTAACCGTAGCATCATTAGCGACAATAACGCAATCACGCCCGTGTATCTTTCCGATGCCGAATACTGTACCCGATGACGGTGCTCCGCCATACTCTGCATACATACCCTCGGCAGCAAAAAGCCCTATCTCCATGAAATACGAATCCTTATCGATGAGCAGCTTAATCCGCTCCCTGCAATGGAGTTTTTTCTTTTTGTGGAGCTTCTCGATTTCCTTAGTGCCGCCGCCAAGCTTAACACGTTCCGCATTGTTCTTCAGCGACGCTACCAGCTCAATCATGTTCTTTTCATGTGAACCGAACATGTGCTCTTTTTTTGATTTTGTTTCTATGACATACCCCCAAATACCCGCCAAAACAGGTACCTATTTAAATAAATTAATATAATCTGCAAATTTAATGGAATTCTGTGAAATAAGAAACCAATATTGCAAACCCTGTTTTTCTTCCCCAACTGCGAACTTTTAATAACAGAACGTACTTAAGAAAGTGATTTAATTAACCACATAATTTAATTATATAAATACGGTGTGAAGCGGGTACATTAGATTATCTAATCAATTGTCGATTTTGAAACAACCTTATGAAGTGAAATAAATATAGAAAGCGTTATGTTACGTCCTTATTTTCCTATTGCTTGCTGTATTATTTATATATAATTTTCACAAGTTACTATTTTACAATAATTAACATGCACAAAATAGAAGACTACAATACCTTACCAATACTTAATATAGCTAATTATTTAAATCTTTTCATTAATACCAGCAATAAAACTACTTGTTTTCTTCATAAAGAAAAAAATCCTAGTTTAAGTTTTAATACAGCTTTAAATTATTGGCACTGTTTTGGTTGCGGAGCGGGTGGAACAGTTATTGACTTAGTTATTAAATATAAGGGATATTCATTCATACAAGCTTGTCAATGGTTAGATAAAAATTTTGCAAAATTTAATAACAATGATATTCAAAATAAAAATAGAAATATTGAGAATAAATTTAATACAAGTATTGAGAAAAAGATTTACACAAATACAAATAAAAAAATTTACAAATGGATTATTAACAATTTAAAGCTAAGCGATGAAGCATTTAAATATTTAAACAAACAAAGAAAATTAAAAACAAATATCATTGAACAGTTAAAAATCGCAGATATAAAACAAACAGATACATTTTTTAAAAAAGCTATAGAAAGATGGGGAATAAAAAAACTGGTAAATGCTGGTTTAATAAAAATAGATAGAGATAATGATAGAAAAAAATTAAGATTTATTTGGAGAGATAATGTTATAATATTTCCTTTTTATGATGAACAAGAGGAAATCGTTTATTTACAAGCTAGAAGAATATCAAATCTTCAACCTAAATATATTAATTTATATAATGTACAACCCCAACTTTATAACCTAAACATATTAAATCGTTTAAAAGCTGGGGATAGATTATGCATATGTGAAGGGGTTATAGATGCAATTACGCTTTATCAATATAATTATAACTCAATCGGTGTACCAGGTGTTTTCAATTTTAATAAAAATTGGATAGAAAAATTTATTAAGTACCAAATTTATATAGTTCCTGATAATGACATTGCTGGAATCAATTTTGCTGATGGAATGAACAAGTTATTTATGGAAAATGGGAAATTAATTACCTTAATAAAATTACCAATTTCAAGAAAAGATGCAAATGATTATTTTGCTCACTTTTCAAACTAAATAAAATTAATGTTTAATAAAATTATCGAAAAAACAAACTTTTATTTGGCTTGGTTAAAGCTTAAAAAAACTTACAATGTACGAGAAAGTTGGTTTGATGAATTTCAATTAGCAAAATTTGAAGCAAATATAGAAGAAGAAATTAGCAAAATAATTTATGAAATTGAAAATGACACCTACAAACTTAATAAAATTAGACCAATAGCACATCCAAAAGTAAAAAATGAGAAAGGACCTAGAGTAAGGCAGTATTTTTGGGTAGCTCCAAGGGATCAATTAACTTGGCTTGCGGTATCTAACATTTTAGGACCACATCTGGATGCAAAAATGCCATTTTGGAGTTTTGGAAACAGACTTTTTAGAAGTGTTTGGTTTGAAAAATCGCCTGATAAGGAATATGAAGATATAAAAATTGGATGGTATAGAAATTCATCTGGGAATATTTATAGAAAATGGGCACAAAGTTGGCCAAGATTTAGGAAATGTGTGTCAATTACAGCGAAAGTGATGTTGAATAATAACATTTTTAAGAATGATGCAAATAATTTCGAGAAAATAATTCTTGATGAATATGAGTCTAATGATTTTAGACAAAGAAATAATGTAGGCGAATACGACATAAAATATTGGAACACCGATTATTGGAATAAATCTTTAAAGGGTGAGCTATATTGGGCAAGTATTGATTTTGAAAAATTTTATCCTAAAATAAACAATAAGAAAATATTTGAAAACATTCACAAGTATATACCTAAAAACAAAATCAATAAAAAGTTATCAAAATTATTATATAATTTATTAAATTTTGAGATTAACTGTAAAGGATGGGAAAGTGATGAATTAGAACAAATAGATTTAAAATGGAATTTTGAAAATTTTAACGCAATACCTACAGGATTAATGGCTGGGGGGTTTTTAGCAAATGTAGCACTTTTGGAAGTTGACGAAAAAATTGAGGGGAAATTAGAAATATTTAAAAATGTTGCACATTTCAGATTTGTGGATGACCATATTATTCTATGCGATGATATAAAAGATCTAATAAAATGGATTAGAGAATACGAAAGAATATTAGAATCATCTAATACAGGTGCAAAAATAAGTTTGGATAAAATTGAACCAAACATTTTAAAGGAAGCTCTTACCACTAATCGAAAAATAGAATATCGAGAAATCAAAAAAGCTTGCAAACTTGATAGTGTAAATCCTATACCGTTAACAACGCAGACTTTAGCAAAGATATCACAAATTAATCAATTAGAAATAGAACTTTTAGATGATGATCAAGAAAAAAATCTAAAAAATGATTTGTTTTTTCTATTGTTAGCTGATATGCCTGAGCAAGAAATTAGAAAAGATACAAGAATATCATATGCTGTATCTTATTTGACTAGACTTCATAAAAGTGTTTCGTTTGATAATATAGATTTATATAATAAAATTGCTAAACTTAAAGAAATTGAAAAAAGAATTATAAATTTTATAGAATTAGAAAATGGAAATAATACACAAAAAAAATATAAAGAATTAATAAATGAAAAAGAGCAAGCGAATATAGATATAGAGAAAAAGGTTATTGATATTAGAGGTGAAGGTATTAATTATGGCGATAAAAAGTTATTTGCTATTTTATTAAAAGCAGTTAGCGAAAATCATCAAAAGATTAGATTGTGGGCGAAATTATTAGACTTTTGTAAGTCCGTGGGTTATAATGGGCTTACAGATGTAATTAAAGAAATTAGTGTATTGCAAAAGAACAATGAAATTACAGAACTGACTGTTGAATTCTTAATAGCCTTAATTTTACAGATACTATCTGATTATGTTTTATATTCTGTAATTAAGTTATTCGAACCAACAACAGAAGAATTAGATAAAATAGCTTTTAAAAAATTTTTAGAAAATATATTGTGCGATAGTTTTATGCAATTAATATCAAAATATGAAAACAACAAGAATAAATTTTATCTTAAAAGAAGTTTTAAATTATTCAGATTTAGTTTAGGGTGTGCTGTATATTATATCGAAATATTACGTCCTAAAGATGATATTGAAAATTTCTATTTAGATGGAAATAAAATATATAAACAATACAAGATCTTTAATTGGAATGACATAGAAAAGCAAAGAAACGATATATCTATAATGACTTGGTGGGTTGTCAATAAAACAATACCAAAAAAACGTTCAATACCTAACATATTTTGGAATAGATATATTAACTACACCGACGGAAATAATAAATTAGACTCTAAGTTGTTTGCCTTATTTCCAAGATATTTATTACCAAATAAAATTAGACTAATTTATAATAATAAGAATCTTGAGAAATTATTAGAGAATAAGGGTTGGTTATATGAAGTTGAATACAGAAATTTCAAGGATCAACAAACGTATTTAAATAAACAATATTCTAATTTATATAATTGGACAGATAATCTACAAGAGAAATTGAAAAAGATTACTAATTTTGATAATTTTTTCGATCCAAAATTTTCAGAATGGACTTCTTTAGCCATAGTTCAACAAATTTGTCAAAAAATAACAAAAGAACTAAAAATCAATCCTTTTTATTTTTATGACAACGTAAAAAATGAATATTTAAATGTACATCCATCAAATTATTTAATTCCATCTGAATGGTTTAAATCAAATAACATGTCTTGGGAAAATTGGAGAAAAATAGTTAATGAAAACCAAGTTAAATTTGTAAATAAAGAGGAGTTTATTAGAGATAATAGATTCACACCTGATTTCCTTAACTTAGAAAATTCAGAGTTATCAATTGTTATCGGACTAGGTAAATTATTAGTTTGTTTACTAAGACTGGATTTTGATTTACCTTATGTATGGAATAAAATAGGTCTACAAGAAACGAATATATCAATTGGTAAAAACTTAGTTAGCAATTATCCTATCTCATCATATACCTTTTCAATTATATCTTCAGTTTTGAATCTCAGGAATATTGATACTATATATGTTAAATCATATCAAAACGATATTATTAGGTTTACAGATGTTTGGGATGATTCTGTTATAGACATGCCTCCAATTTACACTATAGAAGAGTTAACTAAAAGATTAAATACTTCAATAAATATTCTAGAAAGATATCAAATATCGGTTCATAATAATCTACCTAGACAATTAATACCAATTAGTCTTTCACAATTGTCATATTATAACAATCCTTTTTTCAAAGAAGAATTAGAAAATATATAAAAATGGATTTGGCAGAAAGCATAAGAATTGGTTTAATCCAGACAACTACTGATAAAGATTCTTGGAACAATGAAGATATTAATATGCCTTTATCAGAAAAAATTAGAACCCAAAAAGAGATTAAACTAGCTTTTAACTCATTCAATAATTCATTATATAAACCTCATATTATTTTACTACCTGAGATTTCTATACCACTAGGTTATATGGAAAAATTACGAAAAATTAGTTGCAAAACTGGAGCTGTAATTATATCTGGTTTAGATTTTAGCATTAATAAAGAAGAAAAAACAGTTCAGAATCTTGCATCAATACTAATTCCGCAAAACTGGCCTTCACTAAAGCCTACTAGAAGTTCAATTGAACTCAAATTTGGGAAAGCATTTTGTTCTAATGAAGAAAGTATTCTATTTGAAAAAAGAAGATTTGATTTTATTCCAGATTCATCTTTTTATATATTGAATGCAAATCAATTCGGATTAATAGGTGTTGCAATTTGTTCAGATTTCTTTGACATTGAAAGGTTTGTATTATACAAGGGTTTAATTCATCATATGTTTGTTATTTCATATAATCAAGACATTAATTCTTTTTATTATTTATGTGAAGCAATATCAAGATTAGTTTTTTGTAATGTTATTATTTGTAATACGGGTTATTATGGTGGTTCTGTTGTTTACTCACCCTTTAGATCTTCTTATAGAAGAACAATATATAAACATGAAGGTAGTGGTCTATTTACTTCACAAATTGTTGAACTTCCGGTTAAAATTTTAGATGATGCCCAATTAGGAAATAACAATAACATTTTTAAATCTTTACCTCCTGGATATGAAAAAAAGACTTTTTCAAAAATGCAAAGTAATTTTAATAATAGAAAAACAGTAAAAATTACTTTATAATAATCTTAAAAGTTAACAGCAATATATCAATTTAGTTAACAAAAGATAATTTTAGACATTTGTTTGTGTAAATTTCCGCCTACCTGTTTTTAAATCATTTCGTAGCCGATAGAGGTCAGTGCTTCATATTTTCCATAAGTGGCTTTGTGACGTAACTAAATAGCAAAAAGGTGAAACATCCAATTCCATCATATTCCGTAAAGCTGAAGCGGGATTTTCATAGTCAAAGCATTCCAAAAACCCGCGGTCATCCGATGGGCACTCAACGGGCAGTTTATGGGCACTCAGTAGGCACTTTACAGGCACATTACGGGCAGTTTTTGGGCATAGATTTTCGGAAAATCGCTGTAACCCATTGCAGTATAAAGAGATAACTCCTGACCAAAATGCTAAAATTAGCTCAAAATATGGCGATTAAAAGCGGGAAATGCGGTTTTTGAAAAACTACTCCTGCCCATAATTATGTCGTAATATAATCCTCCAATTTATGAAGTAATCAGAGTATTAAAGTATCACTTTAAATACACAAATCAAACAGCCGGGCATAAACAAGCCGCCAAAAACCACCCTCCGGCAGCAATCACCCTGTTATAATAACACGTGAAATATGCTTATTACAGTACGTATTTAAGCCCTTTGGCAATATTTTGATGTAATAGTTGACATGCGGCAATTACTGCATTATATTTATATAGTAGTGTGATATTATCTTCACGCCGCAGTGTTCTTTGAAAATATCAGTTGTAAAAGTTATTGTCGCAGTATTCATCAATTTTGGTGTGAAAAACAGAGCCGGAATTTTATTTCAGGGTATCATTATTTTATGTAGCTGAATTTGTGAGGTTTTGGTTGTGAGTTTAGGAGTTGCTAAATAAATTGCAAAACATCCAAGCCGGGTAGTTTTCAAGGGGTAATTCGTTAATTATAGTCTGGAGTTATTAATATAATCTTTTCTATAATTTCTGTATATCCGTACTTATATCAGTAACCCTCCCGATGTCAGCTGACGCTTCTTCGGGATCTTCGACTTGTCTGACAGCAATTACAAATCCTCCGGTCATCTTAAGCTGATGATTGTGTCAGGTGAATCAGGGAAAGCACAGTTAATTTTATTCTACTATCAAATTTGGTCAATCTTAGATAATACAAGTTGTCAAACTAACACCTGACACAGACCCCTGGTGTAAAGCTTCAAACTAACACCTGACACTGACCCGGTGAAATTTGCATTAACACGGTTAATGCACTCCATATTATTTTGACTCACGACTCTCAACTCCTGAACTCCCGGCTCGTTACGCGTACTGCTTATTCGTCTCGGTCACATAAATCGGTTTATCGGTTTTATTGATAGCCGCGGCAGTTACAATGCACTTGGATATATTCTGCTTGGAAGGAACCTTGTACATTATATCAACCATGATTTCCTCGAGTATGGAACGCAACGCCCTTGCACCCGTACCTTTTGTGAGAGCTTTTTTAACGACCACATGCAGAGCATCATCTTCAAATTCAAGGTCAACACCTTCCATGCGGAAGAGCTTCTTATACTGTTTAACAATAGCGTTCTTCGGCTCGGTGAGGATTGAGAACAAAGCTTCTTCAGACAGCGTGTTAAGTACAGCGCAAATCGGAAGGCGTCCGGTGAACTCCGGTATCAATCCAAACTTGATAAGGTCATCGGGCTCAACCTGTGCCATCACCTCATCATACATCTTGGATTTCTTGCTGAGTATTTCTTTGCCAAACCCGATTGATGCCTGTGATACGCGGTGCTGGATAATCTTTTCAAGACCATCAAAAGCGCCGCCGCAGACAAACAGTATATTTCTTGTATCAATACTGATAAGCGGCTGTTCGGGATGCTTGCGTCCGCCCTTAGGAGGAACATTGGCAATGGTGCCTTCGATAATTTTGAGCAATGCCTGTTGTACACCTTCGCCCGATACATCGCGTGTAATCGAAGTGCTGTCGGACTTCCGGGATATCTTGTCAATTTCATCGATGTAGATGATTCCCCTTTCGGCTTTCTTCACATCATAATTTGCAGACTGAAGAAGATGCACAAGGATAGTTTCAACATCATCACCGACATAACCGGCTTCGGTTAATGTCGTTGCATCAGCAATAGCAAAAGGAACATCAAGCAGGCGTGCAAGAGTTTGCGCCAGGAAAGTTTTACCGCTTCCCGTAGGACCTATGAGCATGATATTGCTTTTCTCTATTTCAACATCATCAACATAGCTGAACTCATTTGAGTCAATCCTTTTGTAATGATTATACACGGCAACTGAGAGAACTTTCTTAGCCCTGTCCTGCCCGATAACATACTGGTCAAGGAATTTTTTAATTCCTTCGGGAGTAAGGTCATTCTTATTCGGGATATTTTTCTGCAATGCAGCATTGGTGCTCTGCTTGATAATGGTCATCGCATTAGTGATGCACATATCACAGATATAAACTTTTTTCCCGACATAATTAGAGGGGCCGGCAATCATACTTGTAACTTTATTAGCACTTCTTCCGCAGAAAGAACATACGGGAGTGTTAATGTTCTTGATATTCGTTTTGTTCGACATTAGAATAAAATAGTTTTATGGCTGATTAATAAAATAACGAATAATTAGTTATTTAAGTTCTAATAGTGCCGCGAGGGAGACTCGAACTCCCACATCTTTCGATACATGCTCCTAAGGCATGCGTGTATACCAATTTCACCATCGCGGCAATTGTGAATTGCGAATTGCGAATTGCGAATTGCGAATTAAAGAACATTAACTATTATTTAACAGATTAAAGGATTAACAAGATTAACTAAAATGAAATCAACAAACTATAATCTTCAATCTGCAATCTGTAATTTGCAATCTGCAATTTGCAATCTGTAATCTGCAATATGCAATCTGCAATCTGTAATCTGTAATCTGTAATCTGTAATCTGTAATCTGTAATCTGTAATTCTCTTAACCCCTCAAACATAAATAATAAATACAAAAATGTCAATATGCATAAGCGTTATTTATTAATAACTTAGACGAGTGGATTAAAGTGAAAGTTTAGATAAGAATAAACCGCTTACAATGCAAACAAGTCGGCGCGACTGGATTTGAACCAGCGACCCCCACTACCCCAAAGTGGTGCGCTACCGGGCTGCGCCACGCGCCGAATGTTACATGATTGTAAATACAAAAGTAGTTAAACGCTGTAAAATAAAAAAGCCCTTAATGAAGGGCTTTCAGTTATTATCAAAACTTTTTTTAGTTCTCTTCAAGCTGGTTGTAAAGCTCTTCGAGGAACTTTCTTATCTCTTTAAGGTCTTCGACTATTTTATTATCTACTGTTTCAACTGAGCCATTAACATCGGTTTGAGCGGGTGCATCATTAAATAAACTAAGCTCACCCTGTTTGGGTTTGGTAACTTCAACGACGTTCATCTCGGCATTCTCTTTCACTTCTTCACCGTTCACATTGAAGTTCTTCAGTATCTTCTTGGCACCTTCGATAGTGTACTTCTCTTCTTTAAGAAGCTTCTTAATGAGCAATATAAGCTTGATATCTTTGTTGGTATATATCCTATTCCCTGATGAGTTCTTAGCCGGCTTTAGCTGTTCAAATTCAGTTTCCCAATATCTAAGCACATACTGCTCAAGGTCAGTTATTCGGCTGACCTCACTAATTGAGTAGTAAAGCTTTTTCATTGAAAAGTTTTTCATACCTAAATTTCTTTCTTAAGAGTTAAATCAAATTTACTTATATTTTACCTACTTTGCAAGAGTTTTTGTAAAGTTACTTTATTAACGTGCACTAATCAATAGCAAATGGAAGAAGTTAGAGTCAGATTCGCGCCGTCTCCAACGGGATTTTTACATGTAGGCGGAGCCAGAACAGCTATTTTCAACTGGTTATATGCGAGGAGCAAAAAAGGCAAATTCCTGCTCAGAATTGAGGATACTGATGCTCAAAGAAGCAAAAGCGAGCTTTCGGAACAGATTATCAGGAGTTTAGATTGGCTTGAAATCCGCCCTGACGAACCTGTTGTTTATCAGTCAGATAGGATTTCAAGATATAAGGAAATAGTGGAGCAATTAGTGAGTTTAAAGAAAGCTTACTACTGTTTTAAGACCATTGGGGAACTGGACCTGGAACGGAAAGAGGCACAAGCCAATAAAACATCAATCAAGCATGACAGGGCTTCTATGAACATGACTGATGATGAGATTAAGGAGTTTATCAGTTCAGGAAAAGAATATACTATCAGATTTCACGTTCCGGATGGTGTTACTGAGTTTGATGACTTAGTACATGGAAAAACAACATTCAGTAACTCCGGGATAGATGACTTTGTAATACTCCGCTCCGATGGCACTCCTGTTTACCAGATAGCTGTTGTAGTTGATGACCATGATATGAATATCACACATGTTATAAGAGGAGACGACCACCTTTCAAACACACCGAAGCAAATCTTATTATATAAAGCCATGAACTGGGAGCTACCCCTGTTTGCACATTTACCTATGATTCTTGATGAAGATAAGAGGAAGCTTTCCAAGAGGAGGAACCCGGTTGCTGTAGAAGAATACAGGGATAAAGGTTATCTGCATGAAGCATTATTTAATTTCCTGACATTGCTTGGTTTTGCTCCGAATAATAATACTGAATTAATATCCCGTGATGAATTAGTAGAGACATTTACATTTGCCAGGGTAAATAAGAAATCCGCTGTTTTTGATATGAAAAAATTGAACTGGATAAACTCTGAATATATAAAAATGAAAGACGAAGCGGATATTGCATCATTGGTAAAAGAAGGATTAAATAAGATAATGCCCGAGACCGATGCTGAGAGTATACCGCTGGATTACGTCATAAAGTCAGTGCATTTGATGAAGGAAAGAGTCTGTATTATAAACGACTTTATTGAGCTGGGAAAATATTTCTTTATTGAGCCCGAAACATATGAAGAAAAAGGTCTTGCCAAATATTCTAATGATGAATCTAAAAAACTCTTAGCGGAATATTTGGACAGCTTTAACGAAGTATTCAGTGATAATAATATAATGAATCCGGAAGAGCTGGAGAAGCATTTAAGAAGTTACACAGACTTAAAAGGAGTAAAAGCCGCTTCAGTGATCCATCCATTGAGACTTGCATTAACCGGCGGAACGGTAAGTCCGGGTATATTTGAGGTAATGGAAGTGCTTGGAAAAGATAAAATCCGGAAAAGAATTAAGAGGTTTATTCAATAAATCAAGAGAAATGCTTATATAAAATAATTGCCGGTAAATAATAAATTATGCCTTCAAGAATCAGTGATTTTTTTATTGTTTCATTTTACATTCCCATTGTATAATTTATTAAATCCTGCTGACAAGTTCATAAACAAATTACTGAAAGCAAGCAAAGTGAAAATATTTTTCATAATTTTTATTTCATTAATACTCTACAGCTTTTCAATATCAATTGCACAAACTTGGACACTGCAAACAAGCCCTGTTACTACTGATTTAAACAGCATATGCATAGTAAACCAAACTACGGTTTATATATGCGGTAGTAGTAATAAAGTTTTAAAAACGACAAATGGCGGAACAAATTGGATTATATTAAATAACGGCATTACTTCTGGACAGGGATTACACACAATTTTTGCAGCAAATACGAATGTTGCAGTTACAGGTTCGGATAACGGCACACTTTGGAGAACAACTGATGGCGGCCAAAACTGGAATGCAATAGTTCCTGCACCTGCTTCTCCGTTTATAAACGCTGTACATTTTTTTAATTCAACAACAGGTTTTGCAGTTGGCAACCCATCAGGTGGAACATGGAAAATGTGGTATACCACAAATGCAGGTGCAAACTGGACATCACATCCTGCTCCTCCCCCTGCAGGCGGTTCAGAAGCCGGTTGGAACAATTCATATTTTGCTCTCGATACAGGTAATATAATGTGGGGAACAAATGCAAACAGGATATGGAAAGGCAGCTTGAGAGGACCATTCGTTTCCATATCTCTTCCCGGAACACTTAATTCACCCGGTATTTGGTTTAGCAACGCAAATACAGGTGTAATAATTGCCAACAATGGCGTTTCATCATTACCTGTTCTTAGAACAACTAATGGCGGTACAAACTGGTATGCAACATCATTTACACCTTCAGGAATTGGAAATAGTGTGAGAGGTACTTTCAATACCGGGTATTTATGGATAGCTTCGGACAATAAAGTATACAGAAGTACTGATTGTGGTTTATCGTTTTCTCAGCAAACAATATCATTATCTGTATCTGCTAACTGTTTAGCATTTGAAGCACAAGGTCTCGGATGGTTAGTTGCATTAACAGGAAAGATTTACAAATATTTGGACCCCTGGCAGGGATTAAACACTACAGGCGAAGATATTCCCTTAGATTATGAACTTGAGCAGAATTATCCGAATCCATTCAATCCTGTTACAATTATTAAATATTCTATTCTAAAGAGTTCAAATGTAAAAATTACTGTTTACAACATACTTGGACATGAAGTAAAAACACTTGTTAATACTTATAAAAACACAGGAAGATATTCAGTTGTTTTGGACGCATCGGATTTAGCTTCTGGTATATATTTTTATGAAATAAAAACAGGTATATTCCGGGATTCAAAGAAAATGATAATGTTAAAATAAACTGCATTAATTGCATTAAGAAATGGCTTAATTCAAAGAAATTATTCTTTTGTCATTGCTTATGAGTAAATTAATGTTAAACTTTACCAGAGTTTTTTATTTCAGGGTTATATTATAAAAAAAAACAATGGGTTGCATTAATATTATTGAATATTAATGATGAATTAATTACTTTTGAGCTTTAAAATAAGAACTCAACAAATAAATAATAAATATTCTTTTAAACAAAACATTCATTTCGGAGGAATGATAATGAAAAAAATTACAATAATTGTTTTAGCATTTGTGCTCATCGGTTTTGCTAATATATTTGCTCAAACATGGACACAACAAACACCAACAGGAGTAACAACCGACTTAAATAGTATATGGGCAGTTGACCATAACGTAGTATGGGCATGCGGACCGAGTCATGTTGTTTTAAGAACTATCAACGGCGGTGTAAACTGGACAAGCGTTGGAGCAGGAATCGCAGCAGGACAGGATTTATATACTGTATCAGCTTATGATGCAAATATTTGTGTAGTCGGTTCAGGTGACGGAACATTATGGAGAACATCAAACGGTGGTGCAAACTGGGTATTTATAGTTCCTACCCCGGCATCAGTATTCATAAACGTTGTTCACTTATTCCCGGGCACACCTTTCGGATTTGCACAGGGCGATCCTGTTGGCAATTTATGGAAGTTATGGTATACAACTAATCAAGGTGCAAACTGGACAACTCATCCGACCCCCCCAACAGCAGTTGGTACAGAAGCCGGTTGGAACAATTCTTATTTTGCATTAGACACCGGTCATATATGGTATGGAACTAATGCAACAAAGATTTGGAAAGGCGGCATGAGAGGACCATTCACATCAGGACCAACAACAGGTGAAGTTAATTCTTTTGGTGTATGGTTTAACGATGTAAATACAGGTGTTGCAACAATGACAAACGCTTCATATGCAGTATTACCGAATATGACAAGCGTAAACGGCGGTACATCATGGACAGTAGGATTTGCTCCTGCTAACACTATGTTTGGTTTAAGAGGCGTACCGGGAACAGGTTATGTTTGGATGAGCGGCGGCTCTTCATCATTAGGACAGATTTACAGAAGCACAAATTCAGGTGTAAACTGGACAGCACAAACAATTTCTGTAGCAAATTCAGTTTATGGTTTATCATTTGTTCACCAGGGTCTTGGCTGGGCAAGTACTGCAGCCGGAAAGATCTTCAAATATGTAGATCCTAACTTCACAGGCGTAGGTACACCGGGTAATGAACTCCCGACAAGCTTTAAGCTTGAGCAGAATTATCCGAACCCGTTCAACCCTTCAACAACTATTAACTATTCTATTCCTAAAGCTTCTGAAGTAAGCATAAAGGTTTATGATATGTTAGGTCATGAAGTTATGACTTTAGTTAATGAACAAAAGAACGCAGGTAACTATTCAGTCGTTATGGATGCATCAAATCTTTCATCAGGCATCTATCTCTACAAAATAGCTGCAGGTTCATTCAATGAAACAAAGAGAATGACATTGATAAAATAAGCGAAAGCTTATTTTTGAAATCCCGCACCGCGGGATTGATAAAATAATATTTTCGTAAAGAAAATTATTTCGAAAGAAATTAAAGCCCTGCTGAAAAGCGGGGCTTTTTTTATATCATTTATTGTCTGAATCGCAGATTACACTGATGATGAATGATTGCACTGATGATGATTGCCTAAATCACAGAATTCACCAATTGTAAAAATTCCTATTAGTTGTTAGATAAAATAGTAACATAGTCTAAAAGGAGAGGGGGATAGCGATATTACATTCTTGCTAAGTTTGCAGGGACGGATTATTTATATTATAAGAATTAATTGTTTTGATAAGAAAATATTAAAATACCGGAAGTTCTAAAAACTTAGTAAGCTTATTTAATTTCAAATCTCCAAATAAATAAACTTGGCAAGTCTTGAAATTTTTATACTCTATGTTTTTATTCTAAAGTTAAAAGATTATTATTAACTAATATTACTTATCTTAAGGAAAGACTTACCAAGAATCCATTCTACCTGACACTTATAGACATGCTGCTATATTATCTAACAAATAATAAGAAATCTTACAATCAGTGCAATCTGCGATTCAGACAATCATCATCATCAGTGCAATCAGTCTCATCAGTGAAATCTGTGATTCAGACAATCATCATCATCAGCGCAATCAACCTCATCAGCGCAATCTGTGATTCAGACATTCAGCTTTTTATCTCTTTAAATCGTATTTCTAATTGTGAATTTTTTTTTAATATTACAATTTTGTTTTTGTTTTTTCCTGAATATTATTTATAATCAGATAATGAAAATAATTCCTGTATTAATTTTATTGTTAATAATAATTCTGAATTCTAATATTACACATGCAGACTGGACAGAGCAGCAAAGTCCTGTTACTTCAGATTTGATTGGAGCGTCTGCTGTCAATCAGGATATATGCTGGATGTGCGGTAACGACGGAGCTGTTATAAGAACAACAAACGGCGGTGCTGCCTGGATATTAGCTAATACAGGTCTTACTACATTTGATTTCGCTTCTATATTTGCCATCGATGCAAATAACTGCTGGCTGGGAGGACAGGACGGAACACTACGGAAAACCACAAACGGCGGTTTGTTATGGGAAGCTGTTCCTTTAACTCCTGCGTCACAATTTATTGATGCAATATATTTCTTTGATTCCAATTTGGGTTTTGTTTTAGGTGACCCTGTAAACAGTGTATGGGGTTTTTACATTACTACAAATGGAGGTGCTATATGGACTGCAGGAGAAAATTCCCCCGCTGCTCCTTCGGGTGAAGCAGGATGGAATAATTCTTTTTGCGCTCTGGATACGGGGCATATCTGGTGGGGAACAAACAATTCAAAGATTTATAAAGGCAGCTTTAGAGGACCGTTTACAAGTGCTCCGACAACAGGGGCTGTTAATTCGTTCTGCGTAGCATTTAATTATCCTTTAACCGGTGTTGCTGCTATGGCAACAGCTTCTTATACAGGACTTAATACAATGCTTAGTACCGATGGCGGTATGAGCTGGAACACAAGTTCATATTTACCGGCAGGAATACAATATGGAATTAAAGGAATTCCGGGAACGCCGTATATCTGGATGACAGGTTCCGGGCTGTTCAGCGGACATGTGCTAAGAAGTACAGATAACGGTAATTGGTTTGATACACAATTTTCGTTTGTGCCGGGCAATGCAGGAGGTTGTATTTCCATGGTAAATGAAAACTGCGGATGGGCTGCCACACTTTCAACTGAATCAAATGTACCGAGCGGCAGAATTTATAAATATACAGACAATATTGGTATTGCTAATAATAATGAGGTACCATCATATTTTAAACTTGAACAAAACTATCCCAATCCTTTCAACCCGACTACAACCATCAACTATTCTGTTCCTGTTACTTCGGAAGTAAGCATAAAAGTTTATGATATGCTTGGTCATGAAATTTTAACATTAGTTAAAGAACAAAAGAATGCCGGCAATTATTCAGTTGTTTTGAATGCATCAGAATTGGCATCCGGAATTTATTTTTATAAGTTAACAGCCGGCTCATTCATTGATACAAAAAAAATATCGTTAGTAAAATAGTTTAGCCGTCTTACGGAAAAGAACAGGACAATATTTATTCATTAAATATAACATTTTTCTAAAATATTGTAAAAACAGACAGTTTTCACATGTAAAGCATTGTTTTTTTAGTTGTATTTTCATTTTTGTAAAGCTATTTTATAGAATACTTAAATAAAGCAGTTATTAATTAATTTTTTACTAACATGAAAAAAATTTCTTTACTCTTTATAATAGCTTTTGCTATTAGCACCACATATGGTCAGTCATGGGTATTTAAAGGCGCACTTCCCGATCCCCAGCCAATTAATTCAATTTCAGTTGTAGATGAAAATATAATCTGGGCATGCGGAGATGCAACATTATGCTATAGAACAACCAATGGCGGCAGCAACTGGATAGCTGCATATACAGGATTACCGGGCGGAGCTTTATACGGTATCTCTGCTATTGATGCCAGTACATGCTGGGTAGGTACAGGTACAGGTGCAATTTATAAAACAACAAACGGCGGAACAAGCTGGACACAACAGATAGCTATTGCAAATAGTTTTATAAATGGAATAAAAATGTTTAACGCAAATTTTGGTGTTTTTATTGGCGACCCGACAGCATCGACCGGACAGGTTTACCAAATGAGAAGAACAACTAACGGTGGTCTAAACTGGATAAATTCACCAACGGCACCACCGGCTACAAATGAATTCGGTGTTATTAATGCATGGGATTGGCTTGATACATCAACATTCTGGATGGGATCTGCAAATACATTAGCATCAGGAACAACCGCAAAAGTATTTAGAACAACAACAGGATTTTTCGGCACATGGAGTTCAGCACTTTTAACCGGTACAGCCGGTTCAAGCGGGTTGTATTATCAGGCTATTGCATTTATTAATGCTACTTCAGGTATGGCAGGTTCAAATTCAAGCAATATAAGGAAAACTACTGACGGAGGTGCTACATGGAGCACCGTAACTAATCCATCGGGTTTAACCACATTTGCTACTATTAATATGCATGGTGTAAAAGGCGGTAACAATACAATCAGAATGATGGTATCGACCGGAACATCTGCATATGCATTATATAAAACAACAAATCTCGGAACTACATGGACAACAGAAACTATCCCTTCACAGGGATCAACAAACGGTTTCCAGCATATGCAGTTATTGTCAGCAACTTTTGGATATGCAGGCGGCGGAGCAGGTACATTCTTCATGTATGGTACACCAACCGGAGTTAAACCACCGGCAAACCAAAATTATCCGAGCGATTATTCACTTGAACAAAATTATCCGAATCCGTTCAACCCAACGACAACAATTAAATATACACTTCCAAAAGCATCATTTGTAACACTGAAAATTTATGACGCAATTGGTACTGAAGTTAAGACTTTAGCAAACGAACTTCAGCATGCCGGAAGTTACAGTCAGAATGTTGATATGTCATCACTCTCTACAGGAATTTATTTCTATACTATAAAAACCGAAGGATTTACAGATACAAAGAAAATGATTCTGATAAAGTAATTTTGCTTTAAATTCTTAAAAGCCCTGCTTTTTAGGCAGGGCTTTTTTTATTGCTTCTTTTTATTTTTCATTGTATAATTTATTACATTCTGTTGATTACTGCATATTCACTTTCTGTTGTTTCGGATTTATTATTTTAATTTAATTTTTCTTTATGAACATTTTATTGAATACTAAATTTTCCCGCAATCATAAATTCATTTAATTAAAGAAAGGAATGAAAATGAAAAGGTTATTTCTTGTAGTAACACTGGCATTTAGTTTCCTAAGCTTCAGCTATGCTCAATGGGCACCAACATCAGCAACCGGTATCACAACAGCAATCAGGACTATCTCAGTTGTTGATGATAATATTGTATGGGCAGGAGCTGACGGCGGTCCTGTTTTAAGAACTACTAACGGAGGTACTAACTGGGCAAATGTTACAGGTTCGCCAATCGGAGCCAACGGAGTATTTTGTATATGGGGCGTTGATGCTCAAAATGCTTTATGTACAACTTCACCGTCTTCGGGGACATTTGTTTATAAAACAACAAACGCAGGTGCTAACTGGACACAGGTATTCGCACAGACAGGTGGTTTTATTAACGCTATCTGGATGACTTCAGCAACAAACGGGTTCATGGAAGGTGACCCGGTTCAGGCAAGATGGTCTTTATGGAAAACAACAAACGGAGGTACTACCTGGGACAGTACAGGGCTCTATGTTCCTCAGGTTGGCTCCGAAGCAGGTTGGAATAACGGTATTTTTATTATGGGTACAAATATATGGTTCAATACAAGTGTGGCAAAAATTTATTATTCCGCCAATAACGGTACATCCTGGTCTCCTCAAACTATCCCTTCAGCAGCCAGTGCTTTTGGGCAGGTTTGGTTTAATTCTCCCACTCTGGGATTGGCAAGTGCCAACACAACACCTTTACGCACAACTAACCTCGGCTCAAACTGGACTGCCGGTACCGTACCTCCGGGTACAGGTAACATTGCGGGTATTATTGGTTCCGGTACAACTTTCTGGATTGTGAGAAATACTGCTACGGGTATTTATAAAACCACTAATAACGGTGTAAACTGGACTACAGATTACACAGCAACTGCTCCTCTATGGCATATTGGTCTTTCAAGAAACGGTATAGCGGCTTATGCTGCCGGAGGAACCGGAACAGTAGTTAAAAATTCCAATCTTTTAATTGGAATAACTCCTATTGGAGGTGAAGTACCAAATATATATGAATTGGGACAGAACTACCCGAACCCGTTTAACCCGCAGACGAGTATTAATATATCACTGCCTAAATCTTCATTTGTTACTATGAAGGTATTTGATGTATTAGGTAAAGAAGTATTAACTCCTGTTAATGAATTCAAAACCACAGGCAATTATTCCGTTTCAATTGACGGTTCTTCTTTATCTTCAGGAATTTATTTCTATACTCTTACTGCCGCTGATTTTACTGCAACAAAAAAGATGATACTTATAAAGTAAAGAGTGTGTTGAGTGTGTTGAGTGTGTTGAGTGTGTTGAGTGTGTTGAGTGTGTTGAGTGTGTTGAGTGTGTTGAGTGTGTTGAGTGTGTTGAGTGTGTTGAGTGTGTTGAGTGTGTTGAGTGT
>Ga0105092_10000261_pt1 | contig 26926 bp, 15 predicted proteins | sample PPLLak2March2015_FD_87021 | JGI IMG/M metagenome (GOLD analysis project Ga0105092, IMG submission 87021) | Freshwater sediment microbial communities from Prairie Pothole Lake near Jamestown, North Dakota, USA - PPLs Lake P7 Core (1) Depth... | ecosystem: Environmental > Aquatic > Freshwater >... | reverse complement strand
GCCGCGAAAACGTCAAGCGGATGGTGGACGAGCGCTACGGAAACACCGACTGCGCGACGTTCCGCGATATCCGCGAGTTCTTGGCGCAACGCACCGATATCGACGCCGTCCTGATCGCGACCGGAGACCGGTGGCACGCCCTGGCCTCAATACACTCAATGCGTGCCGGGAAAGACGTTTACTCAGAAAAACCGTCTTGCATGACCATCGCCGAAGGCCACGCGGTCGTTGAAACGGCGCGACGTTACAGCCGGGTCTATCAGACCGGGGTCCAGCGGTTGAGCGAGGCGAATTTCACTTTCGCCAACGAGCTCGTCAGAACCGGTCGATTGGGCGAGATCCACACGGTTCGGGCGCATATCGCCCCCTGGGATGCCGCCGAGCTGCGCCACGACTGGCTGCCCGCGGAACCCGAACCGCCGCGTGAACAAATGGACTGGGACCTGTGGCTTGGTCCCTGTCCGTGGCGACCCTTCAACTCGGCCTACGTGAGAGGACAGTGGCGGGGCCACTACGACTTTCACACCAGCTGTATCGGAGAGTGGGGCGCACACACGTTTGCTCAGTGCCAGGCGGCTCTCGGCGTCGGCGAGACATCCGCCGTCGAGTATCAATACCCGCACAACAAGACGGGAGACGGCATGATCACGCGTTTTGCGAACGGCGTGAAGATGGTCTTTCAACTGGAGGGCTGGCGAGGCACGTGCGGCGTCCGGTTCGAGGGGAAGGAAGGATGGGTGTCGATAGCCGATGGATATGAGCGACCTGATGTCTCCTCCCCTGCCATGCTCGGAGATTTCAAAAAGCTGGTCTCCGACTACCAGGCTCGTACTCAGCGGCCGATGAATCATGGCCGGGATCTCTTCAATTGCATCAAGTCACGTCGTCCGACGGTGGCCAATGAGAAGGTCATGCACTACGCGATGGCCACGGTGCATGCTGCCAACATCTGCATCTGGGTCAAGCGCGATCTTCGTTATGACCCGGTCAAGGAAGAATTCGTCAACGATCCGGAGGCGAACCGGCTCCGTTCGCGGGCGATGCGCGAACCCTGGATTATTTGACTTTAATTGCGGCCTGCCGTTCGAGCGAGGAATACATCATGTTAAGTCGAAAAACAGCAATGATTCTGAGCATCGCTCTGGGAGTAGCCGGTTTTGTCCAGCTGACCGCCCAGACCGTCCCGGAGAGCACTCAGGCAAATGTGCAGAAATTGATTTCCGTTCTGCAATCCAAGGCGTCAAGGAAAGAGAAAGCAGACGCTTGCCGGCAACTCGGGGTGATTGGGACGAAGGATGCGGTGGCACCCCTGGCGGCACTCCTTGGGGACCAAGAACTCTCGCACATGGCCCGTTATGCCTTGGAACCGATCCCCGACCCGGCAGTCGACAAAGCCCTGCGTGACGCTCTCGGGAGCGTGCAGGGCAAGCCGCTGGTGGGAGTGATCGGCAGCATAGGCGTGCGAAAGGACGCGAGCGCCGTACAGTCACTTTCGAGGTTGTTAAATCATACCGAACCTGACGTGGTGCAGGCGGCTCTGAGAGCTTTGGGAAGAATTGGCAATGAGCCGGCCACGAAGATTCTGCGTAACCATCTGAGAGTTGCCGCGGCCGCCAATCAACTCGCCGCGTTCGAGGCTCTCTTCCGCGTGGCCGAGAGCATGACGGCCAAAGGCGACATGGCGGGGGCCACGGCCGTTTATGACCTGGTCCAGGCGACACGCGGGGCGCCTCACCAGGTTCGAGCTGGAGCGCTGCGTGGAGCGGTGCTGTCTCGCGGGAAAGAGGGTCTCACCCTCCTATCCGAAACTCTGAGGAGCGAGGATCCCGTCCTGTTCGCTGCCGCCGTCAAGACCAGTGTGCAGATGAAAGACCCGGGCGTTTCGTCGCTGTTGATTGCCGCGCTGAGCTCGCCCGTTGCAGACCGGCAGATCCCGGTCGTTCAGGCGCTCGGAAAGCGAGGGGACAAGGACGCGGTACCGGCCCTCATGCCGCTCGCCCGGAAGGCTGAACGGCCGGTACGCATCGAGGCACTTCGAGCTTTGACTGAGATAGCTGATCCGGCGGCGGTGCCATTGCTCGTCGAGACGCTGTCAGATTCCGAGCCCCTGGTTGCCCAAGCGGCAGTCGACTGCCTATCCAGTTTTCCGGGCGGTGAGGCAGACCGCGCAGCGATTGCCTTGCTACGGAGCCCTGACGCCAAAATGCGGGTGTCGGCTCTCGAGCTCCTCGAGGTAAGGCGTGCACCGGCCGGACTGGCGGAGCTGACTCGTGCCGCGGCCGATCCCGAACCCAAGGTTCAGCGGGGGGCTATCAGAGTCCTGGGGAAACTGGGCGGCCCTTCGGATCTGCCTTTTCTTATTGGGCGGTTCCGCGCCGCAACGGAGCCGGAGGATCTGACGCTCATGTCCGAGGCTTTTAGTGACCTTGGCATCAGGTCGACCGACCGGGAGGCGTATGTCAGCAGCCTGGTGGAACTGCTCCCGGTGGTGCAACCACAACACCAGTGCGCCCTGATACGCGTTTTCCCCGCCCTCGGAGGTGAGAAGGCGTTGCGCGCGGTTCGTGTGGCGACAAAGGACGCGAACGTCGACGTTCAGCGAGCCGCCGTGCGAGCTCTGGCGTCCTGGAAATCGGCCGATGCCGCACCCGATCTCTTGGCTGTCGCCCAGAATCCAAGAGATCCCAGTGACAGGACCCTCGCCGTCCGCGGCTATACGCTGCTCGCAGGTTCTCCGGACGTGACTGATTCCCAGCGGTGGGGCATGTGCCGGGAAGCTTCCGCGGTTGTAAAGACCGACGACGAAAAGAAGATGCTGCTCAGCCTGCTCGGCAAGACCCTGACACCCGACGCTTTGGATATGGCGATGCAACACCTCGACAATCCGGCGACACGCGAAGAGGCTGGGGCAGCCGCCGTTCTGATCGCCGACGCCATCGTGGCTCAGAAGCCGGCCGAGGTCAAGGCGGCCATGCAGAAGGTCCTCGGTGTTTCGCAGAACCAACGCACGCTGGATCGGGCAAAGAACGCGCTCGCAAAGGCGAAGTAAGGGACGAAGGACCGGAAAGACCGGAAAGACCGGAAGGACCTGAGGCAACCAACCGTCCTTCAGGTCCTTCCGGTCTTTTCTACTCTCTAAGGAGACACCCATGAAAAAAATCTCAATCGGAACCTGGGCTTACACGATTGGTCCGTACGCGAAACATCCGGTCTCCTGGAACGAGGTGATCTCGAATCTCAAGCGTCTCGGTTTTGACGGAGTGGAATTGGGCGGTTTTCCGCCCCATCCCAACCCGGACGAGATGCCGAACAGAGAGCAGCGCCAGGAGTGCCGGGACCAACTGCGCCGACTGGGGCTCGACTGGTCCGGTCTGGCCGCGAACCTCTGGAGTCAGCACCTGATCGACACCGAAGACCAGAGTGCCTACCTGGCCGAATTTCGAAAGAACCTTGAGTTCTGCCGGGACCTCGGAATCCCGGCCATCAGGGTCGACAGCGTGCAGCCTCCGACCATCTTTGAAAAGCTCGACCCCCAGGCCGCTCGAAAGCGTGTCGTTTCGACCTGGAAGCGCTGTGCGGCCGAGGCTGCCGACAGCGGAGTACGTTTGAGTTGGGAGTTTGAACCGGGGTTTGCTTTCAACAAGCCTTCCGACATCCTCCGAATTGTCGAGGAAGTCAACCACGACAACTTCGGCGTTCTGTTTGACTCCTGCCACGGATACATGGTCGCCGTGCACGGTTCCCGTCAGCCCGGAGCGCGGGAAACCCTCCCCGGCGGAGTCGTCGAGCTGGCGCAGAAGCTCAGGGGAAAGATCAACCACCTGCACCTGATCGACTCGGATGGTACCCTTCACGACGAAGAGACATCGACCCATGCGCCTTTCGGGCAGGGATGCGTCCCCTTTGACCAGCTGATTCCAGAGTTGTTGAGAAACGACATGGGGCACGACTGGTGGACGATCGACCTGTGCTTCTGGCCGGACGCCTGGCCGGTCACCGCCGAGAGCAAGAAGGCGGTGGATGAGCTGAACCGCAAGTACGCCACGGAGTGAAAGCGATGCGAACAAAGCTGAACATCGGGCTTATCGGATACGGTTTCATGGGGCGAGCCCATTCCAATGCCTACCGAAAGGTCAACCACTTCTTTGACGTTCCGTACCAGCCGGTCCTGAAGGCGGCCTGCGCCCGAAATGAGCTCAAGGCCAAGGCTTTCGCGGATCAATGGGGCTATGAATCGGTCGAGACGGACTGGCGCCGCCTCATCGAGCGACCCGACATCGATGCTGTGGATATTTGCGCTCCCAACAATGTTCACCGGGAGATCGCGATCGCGGCCGCGCGTTCTGGAAAGACAGTGCTCTGTGAAAAGCCGCTCGCCATGGATGGCTGCCAGGCCCTGGAAATGGTGGAAGCCGTCGAGGCCGCCGGCGTGCCCAATACCGTCTGGTACAACTACCGTCGTGTGCCGGCCGTGACGCTCGCCAAACGCCTCATCGACGAGGGCCGTTTAGGCAAGATCTTTCACTACCGAGCTGTATTCCTCCAGGACTGGACAATCTCCGCAGATCTCCCGCAGGGCGGGCAGGGATTGTGGCGGCTGGATGCAGGCGTAGCCGGCAGTGGGGTCACCGGCGATCTGCTGGCCCATTGTTTTGACACCGCCCTGTGGTTTAACGGCCGAATCGAGCGCCTCACGGCGATGACAGAGACATTCGTGAAACAGCGCAAACACAACCTGACCGGGAATGTCGAACCGGTCGGAATCGACGACGCCTGTGCCGTTCTTGCTCGGTTTGCGAACGGGTCGATGGGAACCTTCGAGTCGACCCGTTACGCCCGGGGCCACAAAGCTCTCTACACCTTGGAGATCAACGGCGAGCACGCCTCGATCGCCTGGGATTTGCACGACCTTCACCGCCTGAGCTACTTCGATCACCGTGACGAGTCAATCACGCGCGGCTGGCGCTCGATCCATGTGACTGACGCGGACATGCCTTACATGGATAAATGGTGGGTCCCGGGTCTTCAGATCGGCTACGAACACACATTCGTGCATCAGGTCGCCGATTTCCTCGCAAACCTGGCCAAAGGCGAACCGACTTCGCCCACATTCCGGGAGGCCCTGGCAACGCAATACGTCTGCGACGCCGTGCTGGCGTCGGCAAGAGAACACAGCTGGGAAGAAGTGCGAAAGTAAAGCGACAGAAGGGACACAAGGGGCAGAAGCGATCCGCTGCAGGGGAAGGTCGCTTCTGTCCCTTGTGTCCCTTCTGTCGCTTTAAAAGGAGTGAGACATGTCGGTGAAAACTCAAGCTGAAAGGGCTATTGAGCAGGGCAAGGGGATTGTTCGCCTGGCACCCAACTGGGTGCCTCGTTCCTTCTGTGTGCCGGGACGCCGCATCAAGCTTCACCCGGATGATTACTACGCACTTGGCGGGCCGCGCGGCGGGATAGATGAGCGCTGGTTCGCGTCTACCACCCCGGCGGACAACGGACCTCTTACCGGTCCCAATGAAGGCCTGAGTTTCATCGTGGGCGAAGACGGGACGCAGACCCTGCTTCGCGAAGCCATCCAGGAGCTGAAGGGCCAGATAATCGGGGATCGCCTTTGGAACGAATACGGGCGCTGGCCGATGTATTCCAAGTTCTTCGACAACAAAGGAGCCCTTCCCCATCATATCCACCATCGGGACGAGCACGCCCGGTTGACGGGACAGGCGGGGAAACCCGAAGCTTACTACTTCCCGCCCCAGGTTAATAACCACGGCGGCGACTTCCCTTACACGTTCTTTGGTCTGAATCCCGGGACCACCCGCGAAGAGCTGCGCCAGTGCCTGGCTGACTTCATCAAGGGCGACAACAAGATCACCAACATTTCCCGAGCCTATCGTTTGGAAGTGGGAACCGGCTGGGATGTCCCGCCTGGCGTGCTGCACGCGCCGGGAAGCCTGTGCACCTATGAACCGCAGAAGGCCTCGGACGTCTTTGCCATGTACCAGTCGCTGACCGGCGACCAGATTGTCCCGGCAGAGCTGCTTTGGAAAGACACGCCTAAGGCCCGGCTAAACGATATCGATTACCTGATGGAGGTCGTTGACTGGGACCAGAACGTCGACCCCGATTTCGCGAAGCACCGCTTCATGCGCCCACACGCCGTGCGGCCAGTCGAGCAAATGAAGGCCGAAGGTTATGTCGAAGACTGGATCTGCTACAAATCGAAAGCCTTCAGCGCGAAAGAATTGACCGTGCTCCCAGGAGCGAGTGTCACGATCACGGATTCAGCCGCGTACGGACTGATCATGATGCAGGGGCATGGCACCATGGGGGTGTGGGACGTTGAGACCCCCACGATGATCCGGTTCGGCCAGCTGACCTGTGACGAGTTCTTTGTGACGGAAGAAGCCGCGCGCGAGGGTGTGAAAATCACCAATCCCTCGAAGGCCGACCCGCTCGTGATGCTGAAACACTTCGGCCCGGAGAACCCGGATCTGGAGGTGGCGGACTAGGCACAAAAGGACCTCAAGGACCCCAAAGACCCCAAAGACGTTGTCATTGCCATGTCCTTGGGGTCTTTGAGGTCTTTGAGGTCCTTTACAACTACTTTGCCAGCACCCGCTCCAGCGCCTTTTCCAGCTCGGCCGGGCGGAACCCGAAGGGGCCGGGCGGGCTCTTGAAGGCGATGCGGCCTTGGCGGTCGACGACGTACAACCTGTCCGGCCATCCTGTGTACGCCCGTTCGGCCGTGTTTTTCAGATCGTCGACGAGAGCCGGCAGTTTGATACCGAGCTTGGTGAGACAGACGCCGGCCACCGAGGAACGCTCCTCGCCCGAAACTGGATTTTTGAATAACACCTTCTGCTCGACGTTGTCGTCAACCTGCCAGGCGTCCACCGGGTGGGCTTCCTCAATGTAGACTACGTAGAACGCCGCCCGGTCCCTGTAACGCTCGTAGAGTCGGTTCAAGGCGGGAACCTCCCGCCGGAAGGGCGGTCAAGTGTAACTCCCGAAAACCAGGACGACGGGCCGGTCCCCCTGAAATGACGAAAGCCTGACGGGTGCCCGGGAGTTCTGTTCAGGCAACGTGAAGTCCGGCGCAACGTCTCCCGGCTCAAGATCCCCCCCTCGCGCGACGAACCAGAGCCGTCGGAAGGGGAACAGCATGAACACCGCCGGGTTCTCTATTTTCGCCATGATTTTGCCAAAGGTTGCCGGAGGCTCGTACATGGCGTAAAGCAGCGCAAGGCAGCCAGCCCCATAGAGGACGACAACCACCACGAGGATTATCAGAATGCGTTTCACGAAAGGCCCCTCTTTTCATTTGTACCACAAACGGCAGGGGCGGAGGGGCGAAGGGGAGAAGGGGAGAAGGGATGTCGAAGGAAGGATAAGGATTTGAATCATTGCTTCCTTCCTTCGAGATTCATCATTCCTTGTTCGATATTCGATATCCCCCTTCGCCCCTTCGCCCCTCCGCCCCTCCGCCCCTTCGCCCTGCTTTTCACGATCCCGGCGCGAGCGCGAGCAAGTCCGCCGCCTTATGCTCGGCCCACCATGCCATCCAGACCAGGGGCGCGTTGGCATCGATCGCCACCTCACGCGCTGCCCATCCCGTGCCTGTCCTGGGCATCATCTTCATGCCGGGCAATGAACCAAAGGCCGGCATATCCGGATCGTCCGCGTTGGTCCAGTTGTTGGGGCCGAGGGCGAGCTTACCCCGCTCGGTGTTCGGCACACAGCAGTCGAACAGGCGTTCGACGGCATTCTCACCGAAGCCGGAGACCATCGACAAGGCCATGGCATTGGTTCCGAGGAGGAAGTCCATGACCCGGAGCGCGTAGCGCGCGTAGCGGGCGGCTGCCGCCTTCTCGCCCGCAGTCCGTTTTTCCTCGGCGGCGACGGCCAGCACTATTGCATCGTCAAGTATCAGCCGGTTGGATCCCCATCGCCAGTTATTATCTACATCATCCAGATCGCCGGCGTCCCAACGGTTTGAACGCACGTCCTTGGTCACCCCCGGATAACCTGCTCCCATCTGCTTGATGCACTCTTCAGAATAGGCGAAAAGGCCCGCCCGGACAGGGGCGAGGTCAATACCTTCCGGCCGAAGGGTGAGGAGCGAGACATTGCCCATAGGGGCGACGGCGGCCCACCAGAACTCTGAGATATCCCCGAAGCGCGGGTGCCTGGAGACCTCCTCGCCGAGGCCCTTGGCCACAGGGTCCTTCAGAGCCCGGGCCGTCAGATACACTTCCACCAACGCCGCGTACTCGTCGTCCTGGATGTTGTTTCGGTCCGGATAACAGGGATTTCGGTTGCGCTTGGGATTCCGCCACAGCGCGTAATTGTCGTTATCCGGGTAGATACCGCCCTCGCCTCCAAAGTCCTTGAAATCAAGGCAGACGGGAGCTTCCGTGCGGGCGTTCCGAAAGGCCGTTCGGGCTTGATCGAACGCTTTGCGAGCGGCGTCTGGCCGCTTCTCGCGAACGTGCAGGCGGGCGAGTTGTGCCAGGGTCCGCGCGACGGCAAAAGTGGCCTTCGTCTCCGGCTTCGAAATGCAGGAGGCGCCTCCCTTGTAGGGAGGACAGGGCCCCCAGGCAGGCACGTGGGTGTGGAGCTTGGGGACCGCCAGTTTCTGCCCGGGCAGAATCACCTTGTGCATCAGGTCAGTCCCGACAAGCAGTTCATCGTACAGGGTGACCCCAAGGCCGAAGGATGCGTTGGCCTCCGGGTACCTTTCGTACAGGTTCATGAGCATCCAGGCCGCCAAGGCGGTATTGGTTGTGTAGAACCCCTTGTCGCCCGCGTCGTTCCAGAAGGGGCCCTTTATGCTCCCGGCCGCCCAGTTGTGCACGAACTGATCGAACGTATACTCCGGGGTTCGGTGGTCTTTGAAATAGTCGAAAGCGTGGGCGGCGAGATCCCCGTACGGGTTCCCGCGCACGATATCGAACGGTTCGGAACGCTGCCCATCTATGCTCAGCCGGAAACCGCTGCCGGCGCCTGTAAAGCTGGAGAAGTCGATCCGGAAGAAGCTGTCGCCGGACGCAAAATCCGCGCGAACGTAATCGCGGGACGTACCGGAAGCGAGCGTCTTCCCAGACGCGTCGACCAAGTCCCAAGGTTTGGCGCCTGGAGTGTCAGAGAGAAACAGCGCGATCTTGTCCGCCTGCGAGAAGTAGCCGACATAGTTAAGTCTGAATCTCGATTCCATCTGGCGCCCGTCGTCGCGTGCTTGTGCAGCGGAGAAAAGGAGCCCAATGATTATGGCCGCGATTGCAGTATTGGCGAGTCTTTTCACGAACCCTCCTTCGAATCTGCATCACATGATAGTGGACAAACTTGGATCGTGACACGCCTTTTTTCCCGACCCGGAATTGTGACCTGACGAAGACCGCGAATTACGCATAAATTCGCTTTCTTTCTTCGCAAAACGGAGTATGATCCTGTTATAAAAAGCCAGCTTTTGTAGGCTCTGTTCTTTTCGGAAGGGAGTCTAGTCAGGCCGGGAGCAGACGCCGCGTAGGGACAGACTTACTGGGTCCAGTAGCGTTTGCCCCCTGCGAACCGTTTCAATCATAATCAGGTTCCGAGCGGAAGTATCGGAAGTCTCTCACGGCGAGGTGAGTGTCGGTGACGGTGTAGTCACCTGTCGAAGGTTCTCGTTTCCACAAGGCGGGGAAGGTGGGTTCGAGGCGAATCTTGCTGGTAGATGATAACGTCGACGACAGCGCTCTCGCCCTTTTTGTCTTAAGCAGGGAGTTGAAGGACGCACAGATCGTTCGGGCCGCGGACGAGGACGCCCTGGAGCGTGCCCTGCTCGAGGAAAGCTTCGACCTCGCGGTCACGGAGTACCGGCTGGGCTGGGCTGATGGCTTCCACGTCCTGCGGACACTCCGCCGGTTCCTCTGCGAATGCCCCGTGGTCATGTTTACCGGCTGCGGCGGAGAGGAAATCGCCCGCAATGCACTGAAAGGTGGATTTGCCGACTATGTAGGCAAATCCCCGCGCGGATATCTGAGGCTCGCTCAACGAGTCGAAGCATGCCTGGGTTCGGTTCCTACCCAACCCGGCCCGGGGAAAAAGGCACCCGGACCTGAGATCCCCGATTCGGCGCCCTCCTCCACGAGCCAATCGGTCGAGTTGCTCCAGGCCGTTTCTCACGATCTTCAAGAGCCATTGCGAGGAATTTCTCGATTCAGCCGGTTGCTTGAGGAGAGGCTGGCAGAAGCAGACCCGGACACCAAAAGATACCTCCGACATGTCGTTGACGCGTCTGGTCGGATGAGGGAAATGCTCGACGACTACCTCAAGTTTCTGAGGGCCGGCAAGGGGAAAGACGCAGGCGAAATCACCGACCTCCGAGCAGCAGTTGACAGCGCCATGGCCAATCTGAGAGCCGGCATTGAGGAGTCGGGGGCGGAAATCACGATCTCCCGGCTCCCAGTCGTTGCGGCCGGCCTGAACGACATGGTGCGTTTATTCCAGAACCTCCTGGAGAACGCTCTGAAGTTCAGGTCCGCGGCGCCTCCCCGGGTGGAGATCACGGCGGAGTGCGTCGATTCGGTCCACTTGCTCTCGGTAAAAGACAACGGGATCGGAATTGACCGGGCTGATTTTCACCGTGTTTTTCAAATGCACCGGCGCCTACACCCAACCCGGGACTTCCCCGGGAACGGGATGGGACTGGCGATCTGTAAGCGAATCGTCGAAGAATACGGAGGTCGTATCTGGGTTGATTCCCAGGTCGGTATCGGCTCCACCTTCTACGTGACCCTCCCCGCTGTCGCTGACTCAGTGTCTGAGGAGACCCGAGAAAGTGCTTGAACCAATCGAACCCCCGAACCGAAGTTCGCTGGCACCTGCTCCCGAGACGACGGAGGAGTACGACGCGGGTCTCACGGCCGGGCCACGTAGCGGCTTTCCAAGGCCCGTGCCGCTGCCGGCGCATCACGAGCCGGCGGTGTCCGATGACTCGATCGAAGTCCTTCTCATCGAGGACAGCCCAAGCGACGCCGATTTCATAAGGGAGATGCTGTCGCTCTCCGGGATATCGTATCGCCTGACCTGCGTCGACCGGGTCGGCTTGGCCACCGCAATACTGAAGGGCACTTCCCGAGTCGACCTGGTCTTGCTCGATTTTTCCCTGCCGGACTGCGAAGGAATCACTACTTTCGAAAGGGTGCATGCTGTCGCTTCGAGACTCCCGATTATCGTCCTGACCAGCACCAAGGATGATGAGTTGGCTTCCGAAGCCGTCAGGAAAGGAGCTCAGGATTACCTGGTAAAGTGGGAGGTTAATCAGAACCTCATCGCCCGGTCGATCCGCTACGCCATTGCGCGCAAGACCTCGGAGGAAGCCCTGCGGGAGAGCGAAGAGCGTTACGCCCTGGCCGTGCAGGGAGCGAACGATGGCGTGTGGGACTGGGATTTGCGATCCGATCAGATCTACTTCTCACCGCGCTACGGGGCGATGCTCGGCTGGCAGCCGGAAAATCACCCGGGCAGTGCGAGCGAATGGTTTGCCACCATTCACGCCGAAGACCTCCCCGTGGTGCAGGAGGCGATCACGGCCCATTTGGAGGGCGGCACCCCGCACTTCACCATTGAGTACCGAAGCCGGCACCGGGACGGCTCCTACCGCTGGGTCCTGGCTCGTGCCCTGGCGGTCAGAGACCAGGCCGGACGCCCATACCGGATGGCCGGTTCTCTGACCGACGTTACCGGCCGCAAACACGTCGAGGAGGAGCTTGCTTACAGCGCCTTTCACGATCCCCTGACGGGTCTCCCCAACCGTGCCTTGTTCCTGGATCGCCTCGGACAGCTCATGAGTCAGTCGCGTCGGCGGGCCTCTTACTCGTACGCCGTGTTGTTCATGGATCTGGATCGGTTCAAGAACATCAACGACAGCCTGGGACACAGCGTCGGGGATCGCCTGCTGATCACGATCGCCCATTCGCTGCAGGCTTTCGTGCGTCACGGTGACACCATTGCGCGGCTGGGAGGGGACGAATTCGCCATGCTGGCGAACGACGTCAGCGACCAAGCGGACCTGTGCCGGATCGCCGAGCGGCTGCTAGACCGGCTGCGGCTGCCTTTCAAGGTGGGTGAGCACGAGATCTTCACATCGGCCAGCGTGGGCATAGCCGCCGGGGCGGCGCACTACAAGCACCCCGAGGAAATTCTCAGGGATGCCGACACCGCCATGTACCGGGCGAAGGCACGCGGCAAATCCTGCTATGAGATCTTCGACGGGACGATGCATCATCGAGCGGTCGCACTCCTCGCGCTCGAAACGGATTTGAGGCGCGCTCTTGACCGCAGTGAGTTCGTGGTCCATTTCCAGCCAATCGTCAACATACGCACCAATATGGTCCAGAGCTTCGAGGCTCTGGTGCGCTGGCGACACCCGACCAGGGGACTCCTTCAGCCCTGTGAGTTCATCTCGGTCGCCGAAGAGACCGGCATTATTGTCCCGATCGGTGCCTGGGTATTGAAAGAAGCCTGTCGATACGCACACGAATGGCAGAAGTACCATCCGCAGGCATCCGTCTCGGTGAACCTGTCTCCCCGCGAGATCCAGCAGGCCAACATAGTTGAGACCGTGGCGGCCATCATCCAAGAGTCGAAAATCATCCCTTCCACTCTCATCCTGGAGTTAACCGAGGGCGCCCTGGCCGAGGATCCGGCCGGAGTCGGCGAGAAACTGGTCCGGCTGCGGGCGCTGGGGGTGAAAGTCTACATCGACGACTTCGGCACCGGTTACTCCTCGTTAAGCCATCTCCAGAGACTCCCCTGCGATACTCTGAAGATCGATCGTTCCTTCGTAGGCAACCTTGGCTCCGAAAAGCGAAGCGGTGAAATCGTTCAGGCGATTGTCGCATTGGCTAGGAACCTGGGGATGCACGTTGTCGCCGAAGGAATCGAGACCAAAGAGCAATTGCAGGAGCTCCGCAGGCTGGGGTGCGAGTTGGGCCAGGGCTTCTGGTTCTCAGCTCCTCTCGAACCGGCCGCAGCCGTGGCTTTGGTGCGGAAACGACTGGGCAAGTAGGATCACCTGTAAGGGCGGCCGGCCATTTTGGGATCCATGGGTCTCAGATTCTCTGTTAAACAATTGCCCGATTTGGTTTAGAATCCACCTGGCGAGGTGAATACGGACCATGGATAACCTTAAGCAGTTCTTCCTGCGGAATTTTGAACGGATCCTCGTATTCGTCATTCTGGTCGTCGCGTTTTTGGGCACTCTCCTTGTTGAGAACACCAGCGTGGTTCTCGACTTTTACTTCCTGCCCGTTCTGGTGGCCGGTTATTTCCTGGGCAAGCGATCCGGGCTCCTCGCCGCCGTGCTCTCGATCCTCCTCGTCCTCTTCAGTGCCTTGCTCTTCCCCGACAGGATGTTTGCCGCGACCCGCATCTGGCACGATACCGCGGCTGTCTGTGGGTGGGGAGGCTTTTTGATCCTCACCAGCGTCGCCGTCGGGAGCCTTTACGAGGTAAAGGAACGGCAGCTTCAAGACCTGAAGCATGCCTACATCGGGGTGTTGGAGATCCTCTCCAAGTATCTGGAGTCAACCGATCCCTACACCAAGGGACACTCGGTAAGGGTGTCGGAACTGGCCTCGGCGATTGCCGCTGAAATGCGTCTTTCTGCGGCCGAGATAGACAACATCCGGGTGGCGGGCCTGCTTCATGATATCGGGAAGATCGAGATAAGCGGCGAAGTCCTTCGAAAGGCCGCCGTTCTCAGTACGGGCGAACAGGCCTACCTGGAATCGCATGCCGAGAAGGGAGCACGCCTTCTTTCGTCGGTCGGGGGAGTCCTCAAGGAGGTGGTCCCGATCGTGCTTGCTCACCATCGGTACTTTGTCAGCAAAATGGAATCCGACGCAACCCGTTCCAATACCGATACCGATTCCAATTCCGACACTATTCCCTTAGGCGCCCGCATCGTGGCGGTCGCCGATTCCTTTGACGCGATGACCACCGACCGCCCCTATCGCCGCGCCATGCCGCCCTGGCAAGCGCTGGAGGAGATTGTTGCCAACTCCGGCAGGCAATTCGACCCTGAAGTTGTCGAGGTTTTCAAACAGGTAGCCACCCGGCACCTTGAGGCGGTCTAGGGCGAAAAAGACCTCAAGGACCCCAAAGACCTCAAGGACGCGCTCGGAGCACAGGCATCCCTGCCAGCTCGCACATACCCACAAAATCGAGGTGCAAGCGGTGCAAGCAGGCAGGAAAGCCTGCGCTCCGAGCGCGTCCTTGAGGTCCTCTTCTCGAGAAATGCGGCGGCGCAGGCAGGAAGCCTGCGCCGCCAATTTGGATGAGGAAGGTTAGAACATCACGCGCAGGGATAGCTGAATCCGCCGTGGTTCGCGCGCACCGTTGTACGCGCCGAAATTGGCGTTGATCTGATTGCCAGCGGCATCAAAACGTGCGCCATTGTCGTAGCCCGAGAACTGGGTGTGGTTAAACGCGTTGAACAACTCGGTGCGGAACTGTACGTACTTATCCTCACCGAACAAGACGCGTTTGGAAAGACTGAGGTCCCAGTTGTTGATGCCCGGGCCGCGCAGAATGTTGACTCCAGCGTTCCCGAAACTCAACCTCGGTGTCCGGGCAAAAGCCGCGGTGTTGTAGTTCTTGGAGAACGTCCGTTGGCCCTCGGGCAGATACGGGTCGCCAACGACCGTGATCCGGGCGCCTTCCGAAGACCCCGTCAGGTCAGCGTTGTCGCTGAGCGCCATTCCGGGGGTGAAGGGCGTGCCGGCCATGAACGAAGTGATTCCCGACACCTGCCAGTTGCCGAGGACGTAGTCGAGGGCTTTCACACCCAACCGCTCACCTGGATTCGGAAGACTCCAGGCGTAATTGATAACCATGGTGTGGGGGATATCGAAACCCAGCCGGCCATAGTTCCAATCGCGGTAGGAGAAGTAGGAGCTGACGGTGTCAAAATCGTTAGCCACCACTCCCAGGTTCTTCGAATAGGTGTAAGCCATGCCAAATTGCAGGCTTTCCGACAGACGCCGGTTGGCCGTGATCTGGAGCGAATGGTAATTGGAGGGAACTCCAAATCCCCGGACGTTGACGTTGCCCAGCCCCTTGAAAGGCCGCAGGAAATTGTCCGGCAACGGACTGCTGGCCGTCGTTGTATCCTTGTTGGCCGGGTCGAATCGGGAATACATGGGAATGGGGTTGATGTTGTACGCATACAGCAGGTTTCTTCCCAGCGAACCCACGTAGGAGACATCGACAACCGTGCCGAATCCAACCTGGCGCTGCACGCCGAAGCTGAAATTGTAGACCTGCGGCAACGGCTGCTCGCCCGTGTCAGGAGCGTTGACGCCACTGGGCCCGATCGTCCCCTGAGCCTGCAGGAAGGTGTCGATGGTGCTGAAAAACAAGGTCGGCGTGTAGGCCACCGGGGGCTGGCCGTTTGTGCCGGAGTAGACGTTCCCTTGCGGCCTGTCAAAGAAAATACCTATGCCGCCGCGAATTGACGTTTTGCCACTCCCCGTCGGGTCGTAGGCGAATCCGACCCTGGGACCAAACGAGACGGGAGGAGTCTTGTACAGTCCAGGCTCCCAGCCCTGGCCTCCGACCACCATCCCAGGAGCATAGGTCCCGGAATCCGGAACGAACAGGCCGATGTAGGGAAGCGGGTAAATGGTGTTCGTTTTGAGGTCGACGCCCACCCGCTTACCGCTGGCGTCCTTGCCCGGGTAAATCATCCTTGCGGTCTTGCTCGCGTCATAAAGTGACGGCACAAAGGTCGTAATGTTGAACCGGTCGTCGTGAGCAGCGGGGCCATTGTACATTCGCAAACCAAGATCCAGGGTCAGCTTGCTGTTCACTCTCCAGGAATCCTGGGCGTACCACTCGACCTGGGTGTATCGATAGTGCGAATAGGGTCGGAAGGTCCCTTCAGAGTAACTGTTGAAGATACCGAGCAGGGCGTTGGAGAACGCATAGTTGGTGTCGAGCGGATTGTTGGTGTTCCGCCCGAAATCAAACGAACCGCGGGTATTCGGGCCACCAACCTCGTCCTTGCGCATCCTCTCAATGTACATTCCGAACTTAAGGGCGTGCGAGCCCCTCAGCCAGCTGAAGTTGTCGGCAAAGGTGAAAACCGGATTCTCATTCGTGTACGGAATGTTGCCGAGCGAGGGGGTAATGGCATTCTGGACGCCGCCGAAAGTCATGTCGGGAATGGCACCGGATTCGTTCGACTTCGGGTACCACTGGCCAATGTTGCCCATCCGGCTGCGGGCCACCTTCGACGGGTCAACGGGATTGAAAGTCTGCCCGCGGGTGCTCGCGCCCGTGGTGAACTCGTTGACCATGGTGGAGTTGAATACTTTGGTGAGATTCAGAACCGCGCCGCGGCCACGCTGCGGTCGCAACGTGTTCACGAGGTCGTAATTCACGTTACCGGCCACCCAGGAGCCGTACGGCCACTCTTCGTCATCGTTGTCGCGAATGTACCGGAAGTAGGAATTCAGAGTGGGCGTGATGCTGTAGTCAACGCGCATCACTTCCTGCCGGCGCGGGTTGTTTCCGCTGACGTTGCTTCGATAATTCCGCCGGTACAACTGGGCGGGATCCTTCTCGACGTAGTTGGGCAGCGGGAAGAATTTCAGTATCGTCTGCCCCAGCCCGTTGATCCGGGTGGCCGGGATCTTGTTGTCCGCAAAGTTCTGCCCGGTCACCGGGTCCTTGATCGCAATCATCTTCCCGTTGGTGTCAAACGTCTGGGAGAAATCGCCGTTGCGCTCCAATTCGGTTGGGGTCGTTACAAAACGAGTCCCGGGATACAGGCGCCGCCGGACATATTCCTGGGAGAAGAAGAAGAACAGCTTATCTTTGTTCGCATTGAACTTGCCCGGGATGAAAATCGGACCGCCGATTGAATAACCCGCGTTGTTGAATCGATAAACGGGCCTTGGCGTACTAGTCCGATTATTGAAGAAGCTGTTCGCGTTCATGGACTCGTGACGGTAGTACCAGTAGGCGCTTCCGTGGAAATCGCGGGTCCCGCTCTTCATGATGACGTTGATCGTCCCGGCGCTGTTGCGGCCATACTCCGCCTGGTAGTTGCTGGTCAGCACCTTCACTTCGCTGATCGCGTCCATGTTCGGCGCATTGTGCACGCTGGAGTTGGAACCGGTGTCGACCGAGGATATTCCATCCAAGGCGTACATGATCGAAGTGGTTCGGCCGCCGTTGATGTGCAGGTTGTTCAGAACGTTTCCGGTCGCCACCACCTCGCGGGAACCGGTCGTGTCGATAACACCGGGCAGTGTGGTCAAGAGACCCAGAAAATCACGGCCCTTGATGGCCAGGTTTAGAACCTGGTCACCGCTGATGAGGCCCGCCCGTTCGGATGACGCGGCCTGGACGTATGAGGTCTCCGCTGTGACTTCGACCCGCTGTTCGACTTCCCCGACTTGCAGAGTCAGATTGCCGATTGAGCGGCGCTCATTCGCGGTCAGCACGACCTCACGCATCGTCAGGGTCCGGAAACCCGGCATGCCGATTTCCAGGGTGTAAGTCCCCGGCAGGAGACTCGTGAATACAAACATACCGACTTCGTTAGAAGCCGATCCGACAGTTACCCCGGTGCCCTGATTGGTCAGCTTAATATCAGCGCCCGGAATAACCGCCCCCGCCTGGTCTAGTACCGTGCCGCTCAAAGTGGCACTGATGTTCTGTCCCAGGGCAGGCAAGACGAGAGTACACAATACAATTAAAAGACAAGAGCAGCTGCGCTTCATGACTCGCCCTCCTTGGCTGTTCTGTGGGATGCCATAGGCGATCTGTCGGCCCCAATACTATCACCGAAGCAATCGTCAAGTCTCGGAATACTTGCCGTTTGGCACAGCCTATTCAAAGTCGTCCAGCCAACGCTTAAATGAAAGGTATTGCGCCTAACCGGCTGAGCGAGCTACTTCGCACCATCCAGTAGCTGCAGCTGGTGTGCGGCCTCCGTGTATCCGGGGCGCAGTCGGAGGGCTTCGCGGTACTCCTCGGCGGCTTGTTCGACGTTTTCCTGAAGCGCAAGCGCGAAACCGAAACCGTAGTGAGCTTCGGGGTCTTCCGGGCTAAAGCGGACCGCTTCTCGGAAGTGGTCCGTCGCGCTCTTAATCCGGCCGATTTTCAAGAGCGTGACCGCCAGGCAACGGTGTGAATTGCCGTCGTTCGGTTTCACCCGCAGCGCCTCCTCGAATTCCTCTATCGCCTGCCCTGTCTTCCCCTGCTGCTCGAAGGCCACCCCAAGGTTGGCGCGCGCCCGGACGAATGACGGCTTGAGGCGTATGGCTTTTCGGAAATAGGAAATCGCCTCATCGAACCTTCCCTCCCCGCCCAGAATCTGACCGAGTTTGTCACACGGTTCGGCATAATCAGGTTTCAGCCTCAGGGCCTCTTGATAGTGCAGAACGGCATCGTCAATCTGTCCGACTCGGGCGACGATTGTTCCGAGATAAAAGTGGGCCTCGGCATTCGCGGGGTACTGCGCGAGAATACTGCGGAGTTGCTCGACTGCGACCTCCGTTTTCTCTTGCTTGAAAAAGAAGTTGGCGAAGTAGAACAGTGGTACCAGGTCGTGGGGCCTGCGGCGCAGCCCCTCGTTCAGGTGGGCGAGCGCCTCATTGACCGCTTCTGCGTCACCCCCGCGAGCATCGAACAGGGCCCGCGCCAGAAAATGGTGGGAGTCCGGGTCCTCGGGAGCCACCTCGACGGCCCGCCGCGCGACCTGCAGCGCCTGGTTCCAATGACCGAATCGTGTCAGTAGCCCGGCCTCTTTGAGCAGCCGTGTCGACAGACAACAAACCGAGACCAGTTCTTCGTGCAAAGGATCTTCGACCGGGGGCATCGGCGTCAGGTTGGGCTCGAGGAGCTTCGCCCGAGCGGAAGCCGCCTTTTCACGATTCCCTAATGCCTCGTAGGCGTTGGCCAACAACTGGTGCGGGGGACGCAGAGAAGTATAGTCTCTCGAGACCGGCTCCAGGTATTCGACAACCTTTCTCCAGTCGCCTTTACGTTCCGCAATACGAGCCAGACCGAACAGTGCTGTCGGCGAACCGGCGCCGGCGGCAGCGTCCAGGCTTGCCTTATAGCAACGTGCCGCCTCCTCCAGGTTGTCCCGCTTCAGGAAGATATCACCCTGCTTCAGGAAAGCGGGGGCATAATCCGGGCGGAGTTGCAGAGTCTTTTTCAGCAGATCGAACTGGCCCTCCGCCTGCCCGGATTCCTCTTTCACGAGCGCCTGATAGTAGATCCACCGGTAGTCGGCGGGATCGAGACGAGCGGCGATTCGATAGGCGCACTCCGCCGGTTCGTAGAACTGATTCGCATGATAAACCTTGCCCAGTCGGCCCAGGTCTTCGGCGGAGTTTGGGTGAGAGCGGGCCTGGGCGTCAGCGGCCTCTACTAAAGCCACGAGGGATGTGTTGGCGGTCTTAAACTCGGGACGCGCAGGGAAGTCAGGAGGCACCGGGGCGGATGCTGAGATCCACAGGGCAAGCCACGTACCAAGGCCCAGTCCGGCCGCGATGAGCGCCCAAATCCAAGGTTTCCTGAGGTCGATCATTTAGGCCACCCGTCACCCTGTCACTCCACCAATCTTATCCGGCATAGAAAGATGCCATCCCTAGAGCGGCAAACCATAGAAATGCGGCCAGCGGCAGCGGCCCGAGCAAGCCTGACTGGCCATTAGCCGCGTTATCCCGCCAACACAGGCCCAAGGTCTTCAGAGAGTAAACGAGCCCTATCAGGACGCAACTGACCTGGAGCCACGGAATGGCCGGTGCCCAGAGAATATGCCAGGGGCTCCCGGCCATCCCCAGGAGGTTCCACCCCCAGTTAAACGGATCGGAAAGGCTCTGCAGAACGAAGGTGAGCATCGAGCAAAAGACACCGATGGCAAAGGCGATCCAAAGCGATGCGCCGAGGGGGACGAGGGCTGCGGAACAAGCCCGAAACATCGAGGAAACGGGTACCGCCTCACTCGATCCACGGCCGCTCGTTTCCAGGTATAGACCGGCCTTGGTTAAGAGATACAGCAAGCCGGGCACGATCACGAGGAGGAGGCCCCAGACCACCGCGGCATAGACCCAGAAAGTGCCCCAGTTCTGCTTGTCCACGATATCGATCCAACCCCGGATCCGGTGCCAGGGACCAAGATTGATGATCCCGTATACCGCGGCCAGACCGAACATCACCATCGCCTGCCACGCCTCGCCCTGGCTGCGTATTGATCTATCCCAACCCGAAGTGCGCCAGAACAGGGCGACATTGTCGTATGCGCAGGTCTTCACGCACTCGGTGCACATGCCGCAATCATTGTTGCGGTCCAGTTCTCCGACACAGAGGCCGTATGGGCAGCCCCATCCTTTCAGGCTTCCGCTTAGACAGAAACGCTCGCGGCAGTTGGCACAGGTGGAAGGGGACGCTGACCGAATCATGAGCCGTCCGGTCATTGCATAGAGGCTGATGAAGCTGTTGATGGGGCAAAGGAAACGGCAGAAGATCCGTTGCTCGCGGGCCAGGGACGTAACGACAGCCAGTCCGACCAGGCCGAGAAGGAGCCAGCTGGTGGCGGCGGGAACCGCCACCAGAGCCATGCTGAAAGTACCGAGGAGCAGGAAGAAAATCGTCCTCGGCCAAGCGTTCGCACCCCGATTGAGTGGCAGGCTTGGTGCGCTCGGTTGAGACCCGGCACCCGCCATTCGCCGTCTCTGAAGCCACTCTCCAAGCGATGGCAAAGGGCAGACCAGGCACCAGATTCGGCCGCCCAGAGGCACAAGCAGGATGATGAGGGCCGAAAGCCAAAGCACCCAGATGACCATTGGTCCTGCATTCCGGCCGGAGACCTTCGTCCCAAGGAGACCAGCGAGAATCACAAAGTAGAAGACAGCCAGCATCGGGAGCGTGAGAGCAAATTGGAGGGTCGGCTTCTTGACGATCCGCTTAAGCCACTGCAGAGGCGCGAAAAGGTTGACCCGAGCCTCGGCCTCCCTGGTTCTCCGTCTGCCTTGGAGCAGCAGGCTGATCACGGCTATGCCCACCGCCAATCCTATGCCGGCTGCGAGCAAATAGTTGGGGCTCACAATCAGCTCGCCCCTCTCGGTTCCATGCATCGGCCCGTTATAGGTGTGGTTGCGAAACTGCGATTTCGAGACCAGGTGTCCCGTCCAGCCAGGCAGGCCGGCGGTCAGCTCAACAACCCGCATTCGCACCGGCGGATCGTCCGGGTGCGAAAGCCGGTAGACTTCCACCAGCTTGCTTCCCGGTGACATCACGACGTGCAGGTCGTAATCCTGAAGGAACAAGCTCTGGCCGGTATCGCGGGTCGAGAACGTCAGCCGCAGCCGATCTCCGCGATTCACCTCGATCCGCTCCGGGCTGAAGCCGTAACGGAACGCTTCTATATGAATGTCCCTCGTCCGAGGAGGCGGGGTGAGGAAACGCGCAAGGAACGCCGGAAGCAGCACAGCGGCCGCCAGGATCAGTGTGATCGTCAGCCTTCCCCTCGCCTTCTCACCCATAAGAGGGAAAACGGTATCACAAAAGGGGGCCGAGGTGAGGGAGCGACCCGCAAAGCTCGCCGCATTCTTAAGGAGGCCGAGTGGGAATGGATCAGCATTACAAGAGGAAAATCCGTCGCCTACAACCAGAACCCGACCAAAGAAAAGAAGCCGGCATAGCGGATTCGAACCCGAAATGCCCTAAATGCATACCTTTTTGATTCTTCCACGCCCCCCCCGGGTATATAATCGCGCCAATCTGCAGGCGAGGTCGGGGGGAGGCCGTGGACAGGTTCAAGATTCGCAGCGGCGTGCTGTCGTCCGTTTTGTTTCTGGTGTCCATCCCTATCCGAGCGGACACCCAGAAAGCCACCCAGTGGACTGGTTACCCCTATCCTATTCAATTTGAACACCTTTCCGTCGAACAGGGGCTGTCGCAAAGTTCCGTCACCTGCATCCTGCAGGACGGAAAGGGCTTTCTCTGGTTCGGCACCGACGATGGTCTGAACCGGTACGACGGCTACAATTTCAAAATCTACCGGAACAATCCGGCCAATCACTTTTCTGTCGGGAGCAACCGGATCCGCGCCTTGCTTGAGGACCGCAAAGGCATACTCTGGGTCGGCACGAGCGGGGGAGGGCTGAATCGCTATGACCGCGACAGGAACCGGTTCGTACGATACACCTACGACCCCTCCCGGTACTACGATCCGAACAAGAGCCGGGGTCTCAGCGACAACGACGTCAGGTGCATTCTCGAGGACCGGGACGGCCAACTATGGATAGGAACGGACGGCAGTGGAATCGGACGCCTGGTGTGGAAGGACCCTTCGTACACGGACTACTCCTTTGTCGCCTACCCCATAGCCGAGGAGGATCCCCGGGGCTTTAACCGCGAATATGTCTCGGTGCTGTTCGAGGACCGCGCTGGCGTCCTGTGGGTCGGAACGGAGGACGGCGGGCTTGTCAGGGTAACGGACAAGACCAAAGCTACATTTCAGCACTATTTGCCTGATCCTCTGAACCCGGCATCTTCGCCTTCCAACCAAATCACTTCAATTGCTGAGGACCAGGAAGGCAATCTGTGGGTGGGGACTCAGGACGGGCTGGCGGCATTCGATCCTCGGACGCGGCTGTTTCACCGTTATCTCCACAACCCGGCAGACGTTCGGAGTCTCAGCAGCAGCTATGTACGAATAATCTTCAGGGACCGGGCCGGTGTCCTCTGGATCGGGACCGATGGCGCAGGGCTCAACAAGCTGGTTCTCGGAAAACACCCTGGTTCCCCTCCTGAGTTTATCCGATACCGGTATGACCCGGCCGAACCTCACGGCTTGAACGACAATTCCATCGAATCGATCTTCGAAGACCGATCAGGCGTTCTGTGGGTCGGCACTTACAACGGCGGACTGAATAAGCTTATCCTGCGGAACAGTGGGAGAAATGACCGAGAAAGACGCGCTTTTGTTCATTACGCGGTCAAGCCTGCCCAAAAGCAGCACCTCAGCCACGACTCCGTCAACGCCATTCTGGAGGATAGCCGTGGTACGCTTTGGATTGGCACGGACGGCGGGGGCCTCAACCAGGTAGATCCGCCCGCAAGCCCCGATTCTCCTCTTCCATTCGTCCATCATCAGGCGAATTCCGGCGCCATTCACGGCCTGAACGACAACGTCGTTACCGCAATCGGCCAGGATTCTGAGGGAGACATCTGGATTGGCACTTTCACGGGCGGGCTGAACCGGTTGCCCCGGGCGATGATTGGCCGTCCCTCCCCTTCCTTTCTGAAGTACCAGTACGATCCAAATGACCCCGGGAGCCTCAGCAATAATTTCGTCAAGAGCATCCTCAGAGATCGACGCGGGAGGCTTTGGATCGGAACGATCGATGGCGGGCTGAACCGGTTTGACCCGCGCACCAACAAGTTCGTTCGCTACCACGCCGATGACAGGACTCCGGGAAATCTAAGCGACAACAGCGTCTTTGCGATGGGTGAGGACCCTACCGGCCGACTGTGGATCGGCACTGCCGAAGGCCTGAACCGCTACGACCCGGATCAGAACCGGTTCCTTCACTGCAAATCGGACCCTGATGACCCGGCCAGCCTCAGCAGCAACCTGGTTCGTTCCATCTATACGGATCGTCACGGAATCCTGTGGATAGGAACAGACGGCGGTGGCCTTAACAAACTGATCTCGGGAGCAGAGGGGGAGCGGCCTCGTTTCAGCCACTACCGTATGGCGGATGGCCTTCCCAACGATTCCGTGTTGGGCATACTCGAGGATGACGCCGGGGATCTCTGGCTGAGCACGCACCACGGCATCTGTCGCTTTGACCCGCGAACCGAGGAATTACGGAACTACGACCGGAGCGACGGGCTCCAGGGAAACGACTTTCGGGGTGGCGCCTGTTGGAAAAGCCGAAGCGGCGAGCTGTTCTTTGGAGGCGCCCGGGGGTTCAACGTCTTTCACCCCAGCCAGGTTCGCGACAACCCGACTCCGCCTCCGATCGTGATCCTGGACTTTCAGATCTTCAACAAGCCGGTCCCAGTCGACAGCCGACCGGAAAACGGACGCGCCGCCCTCCGCAAGTTCGTGACGGAGATTGATGAAATTCAGCTCTCCCACCGGGACGCTGTTTTTTCGTTCGAGTTCGCGGCCCTTCACTACGTGGCTCCCGAGAAGAACGAGTACGCGTATCGAATGGAGGGACTCGAGGAGGACTGGAACTACGTCGGGAATCGGCGGTTCGTCACTTATACGACGCTTCCGGCCGGCGACTACGTCTTTCATGTGAAAGGGGCGAACAGCGACGGTATCTGGAATCAGCAGGGGCTTTCCCTGAAGATCCACATCAGCCCGCCTTTCTGGAAAACAGCTTGGTTTTCCGGCCTCCTGGCCGCAACGGCTCTCCTGCTGGCCGGCGCGTTGTATCAGTTCCGCGTGCGGCAACTGAAGAGCAGGGAGGCCGAGTTGCAGCAACAGGTCCAGGAAAGGATTCGACAGGTCGCGAGAGCCAACAAGCAGCTGAGCGTGGTCAACTCCAAACTCCGCCGGATGGCAACTAAGGACCAACTGACGGGGATTGCGAACATCAGGCTTTTCCGCAGCTTTTTTTACCGCGAGTGGCGACGCGTCGTGCGCAACCAGCTTCCCATTTCGCTGATCATGGTCGATGTCGATTTCTTCAAACTCTATAACGACACCTACGGGCACGTCGCCGGAGACGAATGCCTGCGTAAGGTCGCTGTGACGATCGAGAAGTATGCCCAGCGGGCAGGCGATCTCGCGGCTCGCTACGGAGGCGAGGAGTTTATCCTGGTGCTGTCGGAAGTGGAACTCCCGGCTGCAGCCGCGCTGGCCGAGAAGATCCGATCCGACGTGCAGAGCCTGGGAATAGCGCATGCCCGGTCGAACATCTCTCCCTACGTCACCATCAGCCTTGGCTGCGTGACGCTCATACCCGCCCCGGGGGAGAGACCGAACCGGCTTCTGGAGGAAGTGGACAATGCCCTCTATCAGTCCAAGAAAGACGGCCGGAATCGAATAACCGTCGCCGGGCTTGCGAGGACCGCCGCCCAACGGCTGAAGACGAGCGTGACGGCAGTGTAGCGAATCAAAGGACCCCGGGGACTCAAGGACCTCAAGGACGGACCCGCGTCTTTGAAGACCTTGTGATCGTTGTGGTCCTTTGTTACTCTCCCGGCAGCCAATGAACGTCTGGCTGGTTAACGTCAACGACCAGAATTTTTTTCGTCTGATGCCCGGGGCCTCTGACCCTGCCAACCGGCCCGCTTCCCGCGTCCGCATAATGGGCTTTCCACCTCTTGGCATCCAGACCCTGGCGGCCGTGCTTTCCGAGCGCGGGCACGAGATCCGCATGTTCGACACCTGTCATCCCGAGATGACGGCGGATCACATTGTGGCAGCGTCGGCTGCTGGTCCGCCGGATGTCCTGGCCATTTCGTTTCTCTCCGCCACCACGTATCCCGAAGTGAAAACGCTCGCCGGGCGATTCAAAGACAGCGCACCGGGGACACCGATTATCGTCGGCGGACCCTTTGCGTCGATCAATGCTGTCCGTATTGTGAGGGACTGCCCGGAGATCGACGGCGTCGGTGTCGGCGAAGGCGAAGAACTACTCCCCGATTACCTTAACAACCTCAGCGATCCAGCCGCCGTAAGCGGTCTCGTCTGGCGGTACGGCGACGAAGTGATTCAGAATCCAGCGCGTCCTCTGATCGACGATCTCGACCGGTATCCCTGCCCGGATCGCCAGAGTCTGCCGATCGATTTCATTGAGTCCCTTCCTCTGGATGTTCCGGCTGTCCTTTCACTCGATAAGTTCTGCACCATGCAGACTTCCCGAGGCTGCCCTTTCTCGTGCATCTACTGCGATATTCCAACGCTCTCTCAAAGGAAGTGGCGGGCGCGGTCCCCGGAGCATGTCCTGGAAGAGATGCAGAGGCTTCACGACCAGGGCTACCGGTCGATCTATCTCACGGACGACCACTTCCTTTTGCACTCCGAGCGCGTCCAAAAGATCTGTGAAGGCATCATCAGGCGGAAGCTCGCGTTTCACTGGGGAGGTGAAGGACGAGTGGATTCCGCGGCTGTGAGTCAACTGAAGCTGCTGCAGCAGGCCGGGTGTAAGAAGCTCGCCTTTGGCATCGAGGCCGGCATGCAGAAGGTACTGGACCGGCTGGGCAAACGCCAGACGCTCGAGCAAGTTGAGCGGGCGGTCGGGGAGGCTAAGAAACAGGGGATCGAGAGACTGCATGGCTTCTTTGTCATAGGCTCGCCAGGTGAAACCGAGGCGGACATTATGGCCAGCTTTCGATTTGCCGCCCGCCTTCCCCTGGACACCTTCAGCTTCAACCGCCTGTCTGTCTACCGTGGAACGCCACTGTGGAACGAGTACGTCGACGGGGGGATCATTGACGACGACCGCGACTGGTACAAGTGGTTCAAGTGCTCCGACCTGGACCCGACGGCGCTGCCCGGCAAGGTGGTGAACCGAGCGCGCATGAAAGGGTACTCACTCTTGTTTGCCCATCGCCTGGTTTTCCGTCCCATGCGCACATTCCGGCTGCTCCGCTCCTTCGCCCGGCACATGTCCCTGGCCGACATCCTGCGCCTGCTCCTGAGCCCCTTCCGCCGCCGCGAAATGACCCGGAAGCCGGACCTGCTTTGAGGGTAGTACTCGGTGCCCAACAAAACCGCTGGACGGGACGGGCAGCGACGGACGGCGAAAGGGTAATCGCGCGGCCTGTTAAGAACGTCAACAATGGACGCGAGCTGTTCGGAACTGCGACCGCGCTCCGTTCAGGGGGAGGGGAGGATAAGGGACGCGGGGAGGGGGAGGATAAGGGGGGGAGGATAAGGTAAGGAGGATAAGGGACG
>Ga0105092_10000260_pt1 | contig 27019 bp, 27 predicted proteins | sample PPLLak2March2015_FD_87021 | JGI IMG/M metagenome (GOLD analysis project Ga0105092, IMG submission 87021) | Freshwater sediment microbial communities from Prairie Pothole Lake near Jamestown, North Dakota, USA - PPLs Lake P7 Core (1) Depth... | ecosystem: Environmental > Aquatic > Freshwater >... | reverse complement strand
TTAACAAACTTAACAAACTTAACAAACTTAACAAACTTAACAAACTTAACAAACTTAACAAACTTAACAAACTTAACAAACTTAACAAACTTAACAAACTTAACAAACTTAACAAACTTAAAGCAGCATTCTCACAGAAACGATTATCACAAATACTCCAAAGATTCTTCCAATAACATAGTGAGGTGTTTTGTTATGGATTAAAACTCCTACCTGTGCAAAAGGAATAGAAGCAGCTATAACCGGAATTGCATAAACTATATCAACCATACCTATAGAACCTTTATTGATTGGAATAAAATCTGCCGGAACATTGACCATATAACCTATAACCCCCGCTATTGCTGTAATAAGAATTGCTACAGTAGAAGTACCTATCGCTTTTTTTATAGGGATTTTCATAATGTAATGCAGCAATGGTATAATAAATATCCCGCCGCCAAGTCCTGTAAAAGCTGCAATTGTTCCGCTAAGGACACCAATCATATTTATTATCAGGATACTTCTTTTCTTCTTGTGTTTATGTATACTGCCTGCATCTTTGCTGTTAGTTTTTTGAAGAAGCATTTTCAGCCCTGCAAATATAAGGATAACAGCAAATATTTTCTTCAATGTATCACCGGGCATACCGATAGCTGTTTTGGATATCAGGAATACACTGAAGGCACTTGATATACCTATAACCAGTGCAAACTGCCAGTTGATGTTCTTATTTTTAGAATGTTTGTAAGCGGATGAAAATGCAGTAAATATAATGGTAAACAAACTTGTCGCTATTGCAGTATGAACAATATAAGGTGAATTTATATTTAACAGCCCGTATATAAAGATAAGCGAAGGAACAATAACTATTCCCCCACCTACTCCAAACAATCCTGATAATAAGCCAGCGGTTATTCCCGTACCGGCTAAAATCAGGAATACCTCTGTATTCAATTATTTTATATTTAAAATACTGTTATAAAGCTCTAAGTTCTTGATAATACTCAATGCAGTCTGAAGCTGAATATCGCCTTTCAGGTTTATATCAGCAATCTCTTTCTCAGGCCTGTTATATTTCTTCAGGATTTCTATTTCAAGCTGTCTTTTAATTTCCGGTTTAGATGATTCAAAATCCCTTAGACGCTCAGCCATCAATTCAGATTCAAGCTCTGAAATGTAAGTCATAGCTTTATCCGAATATTTCTTATCACTTAAAACTTGTTTAAGGTGTCCCAGCTCGGTTTCGGCTTTTGTTGAAAACTCAACCTGCCCGCTGTTAACAAAGCTAATGAATTCGTTCAATATATCGTCGCTAATTATAAACCCATTATCAACAGGATGTTCACCAACATATTTAGATGCAAACTGGTAATAGACATCGTGCATAAACAAATCCTGCATGAGTTCATTATTTCCTGCAGCACTGATTGTTGAATCAGGTAATATACCGCCTTCGGAAGATACTATACGCCCGTTTAGTGTTTTAAATTCTGTCTGGCTGAAATAAGGATTATTTTTAAATACACCGTATTTGTTTTCTTTAAAATAATTTTTCAGCTGTATCCATCTGCCGCTTGGTGTAAAATATTTCTGGTTTGTTATCTTAAGCTGGTCATTATAGCTTAACGGTGTATAAACCTGTACAAGCCCTTTGCCGAATGATTTAGTCCCGACTATCACACCCCTGTCAAGATCCTGGATTGCCCCTGCTACTATCTCACTCGCCGATGCTGTATTTTGATTTACAAGTACTGCCATAGGAATGCTCCTACCCAATACAGGGTCTTCATATGAGAAATATTTTTTCTCTGAATCAGGCTTTCTTCCTTTTGTTGTAAGAAGCAGGCTCCCCCTGTCAACAAATTTATTCAGGATACCGACAGCTGCATCAAGCAGTCCGCCCGGATTATCTCTCAGGTCAAGAACTATACCTTTAACATCGCCTCTTGCTTTTATTTCAGTTATCGCATCTAATATTTCATTTTCAGAATACCGGTTAAATCTTTCAAGCTTAATATAACCTATGCCATCTTCGATAACACCTTTATATGTAATATTCTTTAATTGTACTTCCTGCCTTGTGAGTGTATATTCATATTGATTATCACCGCGTTGAACTTTCATTTTCAAAGTTGTACCAGTAGCACCTCTGACCAATCCTCTGATTTCATTTATTTTCTGACCGTATATCATAGTACCGTCTATTTCAAGTATCAAATCTCCCCTTCTCAATCCTTCTCTTTGAGCAGAATAACCATCCATAATCTCAGTAATAACGACTGCACTGTCTCTTATCCCGATTGTAATTCCGATACCGCCGTATTTACCGGTTGTGAGCATATCAATTTCATCTTTACGCGATTCATCAATGAAGTTTGTATAAGGGTCAAGTGTGCCCAGCATTCCTTCAATGCCTGCTTTCATGAATTTATCAGGGTCAACTTCATCAACATAGTTCAGAGCAATTTCTTTATACACTCTGCCGAATATATCCATGTTTTTATTTATCTTAGTGTATATATCGTCATCTCCGCCGTCAAACTTTAATCCTGCAAATATTAAAAACAGAAGCAGAATAGGGAGAGTTTTGGTAAAATAAGAGGATAAATTTATTTTGAGTTTGTTCATTTATTAATCAGTATTTTTTTATTTACTATTCCGGTTATTTCTAAATGGATGGCTTCAATAGGTTTACTGCCATCTATTACAACAAATCTTTTTTTATTTTTATTCGCAATTTCAAGAAAGCCGTTATATACTTTTTTGTAATAGGAAAGCTTTTTATTTTCAATGCGGTCTTTAACACTGTTTCCGTTTTGTGCTCTTGAAAATGCTTCTTTGGGTGACAGGTCAATGAGAAAAGAAATATCAGGTACCAACCCGCCTGTTGCGAAATCATTAACTATATCTACTTTTTTCATTTCAAGGTTCCCGCCATGTCCCTGGTAAGCTGAAGATGAATCATAATACCTGTCACAAATAACAATATACTTATTCTTAAGATGCGGCTTTATAACTTCATTTACAAGCTGTGAACGGGATGCGGAGAAAAGAAAAAACTCAGTTAAAGGAAACATCTCAAGATGTTCCTTATCAAGAAGTATATTCCTTATCTTCTCGGAGATTTTAGTCCCACCCGGCTCACGCAGTAATATAGATTTTTTCTTCTTCTCAAGAAAATATTCATGAAGCAGCTTTGCCTGTGTAGATTTCCCCGAAAAGTCCAGACCTTCAAATGTTATGAACATGTATTGATTTTTGCTTAATCAAGTAAATTAATGAATAATTTGGACTAATTAAATTGAATAATAGTTCATAGAGTTTGTAGAGTTCATAGAGTTCATAGAGTTTGTACTTCAGAGGCAGTGTCAGGTCTTAGTTTGTGGATATGGATTAACTTAGATTACTGATATGCATGAAATTGAAAGAGAGAACTTAAATTTACAAAAATTGACCTGACACCTGCCTGAGGCAGGCAGGCGTCAGCTTAAGATGACCGGAGGATTTACAATCTCCCCAACCCTCAAACGCTCAAACTCACAACTCTCCAACTCACAACTCCCGAACTCTCAAATTTTTCAATTTTTTTCTTTTTTTGTTTCAATATATGACCCTATGGCTGAGTTCCGGATAAATTAATTTCACGACCTGAAGATTATGATTTCGATATTGACAAAGAACGACAACAAGAAGCAACATGCAGCAGTATTCACCACTATATAAATTTAATATGGCGATAGCCTATTGTCAAGTTTAAACTAAAAATAGTTTAGAGTGAGTGGAGTGTATAGAGTGCGTTGAGTGCATAGAGTGCGATTTTGAGCTATTTTAAACGTTTTTAAACTAACGCAGTGATAAGCAGGTAAGGATTCCTCTCTCGAGAGGGGTGGATCCCGATGGAGCGATAGCGGAAATCGGGAGACGGGGTGTGTCCTTAAAATGAACTGAATGAGTTTAAAGTATTACTTTAGCTCTAAAATTATAGCGACAATTATTAGCATATTTTGTTTCTAAAACCCGGATTTTCCGTGGGCAGGAGTAGTTTTTCGAAAACCTCATTTCCTGCTTATAAACGCCATATTTTGGATGATTTTCGACACTTTGGTCACGAGTTATCTCTTTATATTGCAATGAGTTACAGCCATTTTCCAAAAACTCCTGCCCAAAACCTGCCCGGAAAGTGCCCATAAAGTGCCCGCTGGATGAACATAAAGTGCCCGCTGAGTGACCATTGGATGACCGCGTTTTTTTTACTCACCCAAGCCGACTACCGGAGGCTGTCCCGACTGCAACGGGCAGGCAGGGATCTACGACTTGTCTGTGTACAATTGTAAATCTTCCAGTCTTCTTAAGCTGAAGCTTGTATTAAAAGAGGGGAGAGTAAATTTTAAAATCAACGTTTTGGGCATATGTGAGAAAATAACTTCTTCAATCTTTACATTTCAATTTTATTTTTTATAAATATCTGTTATTATAGTAGATTACATTAACAAATTATTCAACAAATGAAAAAATTTAATTATTATTCACAAATCTTCCCGTTAATTCTCTTTTTATTATTTTCTTTTTCTGCTGCACATATAACCTATTCTCAAAATGGATGGTTCAAAATAGAAATTGACCCTACTTATAATATTAAATCATGTTACTTCATAAATCCTGAAACCGGTTTTGCAGCAGGTGAAAATGGATTAATAATTAAAACAACTAATGGCGGCAATAACTGGAGCAAGCAATCTCCTGAGTTTAATAGTACTATATACTCAATTTTTTTTCTTAACGCTAATACCTGTTACGCAGCCGGCGATTATTATTCTTTTTTGAAAACTACCAACAGCGGTGTGTCATGGTCTGATACTTCATTCGGTTCTATGCCAATGCAAGCTATATGGTTCACTGATGCTAATACAGGTTACTTGGCAGGATTCGCAGGCAAAGTTATGAAGACTACCAATGCAGGTTCAACATGGGTTATACAGAATTCAGGTTCAGGCACACAATTTTACCATATGCATTTTGTGAACAGCACAACCGGTTATATTAGCGGAAAGTACCACACTGTAATAAAAACTACAAATGGCGGTAATAACTGGATTGCAATCCCTCCCCCGGTATTTTCACATTACCAAACGATATTTTTTATAAACGCGGCTACAGGTTATGTTGCCGGTGCTTTAGGAAAATTGTTTAAGACAGAAAACGGCGGAATAAATTGGACGCAGCAGGACCCTCAAACAGCTAACTGGATTGAATCTATTTATTTTATTAATGAAAATACGGGCTTCTTAGTTGCTGATTATGGTGACCTTTCTAAAACCACGAACGGCGGTGCAACATGGACTAAAACAACTTTAAATACTACAGGGGATTTTATGAAGATTTTTTTTGCTAACAGTACTACCGGTTACATTATGGGATTAAACGGAACTATGTTTAAAACCACAAATGGCGGAAATCCCATTGGAATAAAACCCATAAGCAGTGAAGTACCTGCAGAATATAAGCTGTATCAAAATTATCCTAATCCGTTTAATCCGTCAACAAAGATAAAGTTTGCTATTGGAACCCCCCTGCCCCCCTTTGGTAAAGGAGGGATAGTTACCCTGAAAATCTTCGATGTGATTGGAAGAGAAATATCAACGCTCGTAAATGAACAACTCTTACCCGGTACTTACGAAGTTGAGTGGAATGCAACAGATTACCCAAGCGGAGTATATTATTGTGTGTTGAGGTCAGGTGATTTTGCTGATACAAAAAAATTAGTTTTATTGAAATAACACTTTTTAACAAAATTGTGCTTTTTCTTTTCAATTGAACTTCCCGCCTTATTAAGGTATTTTTAGAGTTCGCTGGATTAGTATTATTTAAATAATAAAAATACTGTTTCATCGAATTTATTAAAAATAATTCGTATCATTAATGGGATTGCCGCGCTTTCCTCATTTAATAAGAATATTTATTAATTTAAGTTTATCGTTACCTATTAAATATTACTGTAAATGTATGAGCTCGCAATTAGTTTTGTAACTTAATAAACTTAATAAACTTAAAGAACTCTCTTGGCAGAAAACCAGACACCGTTAATGCGGCAATATTCGCAGATAAAGGCAAAGTATCCTGATACAATACTGCTTTTCCGTATGGGCGATTTCTTCGAAACATTTGAGCAGGATGCTGTTATTGCCTCAAAGGTTCTGGGAATTACACTGACCAAACGCTCAAATGGCGGTGCTTCGGATGTGCCCTTAGCCGGTTTCCCCCACCATGCACTTGATAACTATCTTCCCAAGCTTGTGAAGGCAGGCTATAAGGTTGCAGTATGTGAGCAGCTCGAAGACCCCCGTATGGCAAGAGGCATTGTTAAGCGGGATGTGATAGAGGTTGTTACACCGGGTATTACTTTTTCCGATAAGCTGCTCGACCATAAATCAAATAACTATATTGCTGCATTTTTCGTAAAAGATGAGACCTGCGGTATGGCATTTTGCGATATATCGACAGGTGAGTTTTCATCAAGTGAATTTCCTTTCAGGCAATTATCACTTCAGCTTGACCTGATAAATCCTGCTGAAGTTATAATTTCCAAAACGCAAAAACATTTATTTACTAATTTACTTGAGCTGGAACGCACTGCCGGTACTCCAAAAGAACGGAATATTACAGTTACAAAGCTTGATGAGTGGGTGTTCAATCATGATTATGCAAGTGAAATTTTATTATCGCAGTTCAAAACAAAATCACTTAAAGGATTTGGAATAGAAGACCTGCGTCTTGGAATTATAGCCGCAGGAGCAATTATACATTATATACAGGAGACACAAAAAGGAAACCTTGCTCACATAAATAAAATATCCTATTACGATACTGCCGATTATATAGTACTGGATAACTCAACAAAAAGAAATCTTGAAATAATCTCATCCATGTCAGAAGGCAGCCGCGAAGGAACCCTTGTTTCAATCCTTGATAAGACTGAAACGGCAATGGGTGCAAGACTGCTCAAGAACTGGATAACCCGTCCGCTAAAACGGCTTGAGCAAATTAATAAACGCCTTGAAAGCGTTGAAGAATTTTTCAATAAAAAGCCGTTAAGAAGAAACTTACTTGCCCTTTTCAAAAATATCGGTGACCTGGAAAGATTAATTTCAAAGATTGCAACTTCGCGTGCAGTTGCAAGAGACCTGATAAACCTGAAATATTCATGCGTAAATATTTCTGATGTTAAGAAAGAGCTTACAAAAGCCGAATCAAAAACACTTAAGGGAATTAACGATAATCTGAAAGAGCTTGATGAACTATGCGTATTGATCGGCAGCTCCATCAATGAAGACCTTTCACTTCATTCTGAAAACAAAGGAATGATAAAGCAGGGATTCAACAAAGAGCTGGATGAACTGAGATACATTTTAAACTCCGGTGAAGCATGGATTGAAAATTACCAGCGTAAGGAAAGAGAACGGACAAAAATAAACTCGCTTAAGGTGAGCTTTAATAAAGTATTCGGCTATTACATTGAGATATCAAAAGCCAACCTTGACAGGATTGAAGGGGTCGAGGGTTATATCCGCAAGCAGACACTTGTTAATGCAGAAAGGTTTATCACACAGGAATTAAAAGAGTATGAAGAAAAAATTCTCAGTGCAAGCGAGAAAATAAATATCCTTGAAGCACAGTTATTTAACGAGATAAGAAACAAAGTTGTTGACTATGCACATGATATACAATTAAACGCCGCAATGATTGGGATACTTGATGTGCTGTTAAGCTTTGCTGAATCATCCGAAGATTACAGGTATATAAAACCCGAGCTGAACAATTCAGATAAAATTGAAATTAATGATGGAAGGCATCCTGTAATTGAGCAATTGCTTGCGGCTGGTGAAAAATATATTCCAAACGATACAGTTATAGATTCAGAAAAAGACCAGGTATTAATTATTACCGGTCCTAATATGAGCGGTAAATCATCTTATCTCAGGCAGGTTGGGCTAATAGTGCTGCTTGCTCAGGTTGGCTGTTTTGTACCTGCAAGAAAAGCTGTAATTGGGATATGTGACAGGATATTTACACGTGTAGGTGCAATGGATAATATTGCAAGGGGTGAAAGTACATTCCTGATTGAAATGCAGGAATCGGCAAACATCCTGAATAATTTAACACAAAAAAGCTTAGTCCTGCTTGATGAAGTTGGAAGAGGCACAAGCACCTATGACGGAATTTCAATAGCATGGGCAATAACCGAATACATACATGAAAATCCAAATGTTAAGGCAAAGACACTATTTGCTACACATTATCACGAGCTTAACGCACTTGCAAGCTTATACACAAGAATAAAAAATTTAAGGGTAGAAGTAAAAGAGATTGGTGATAAAATAATTTTCCTCCATAAAATAACCGAAGGTACTGCAGACCACAGCTTCGGAATTCATGTAGCACAAATGGCGGGATTACCCGACCTGGTTATAAAACGCTCGAAGGAAATCCTCGGCAACTTTGAGAAGCGTGAAGAAAGAGCAAGAAGAAAAGATGAGTTCCAGATAAACCTGTTCGAGTATAAAGATGAAGAATTAAGGGACATTATTAATAAAATTAAGGTTGAAGAAATGACACCGCTTGAAGCTTTGGTGAAATTGCAGGAATTGAAAAAGCATACAAAAGATAAATAGTCTGAATCACAGATTACACTGATTTAAGAGATTTCCGCTGATAAAAAGCTTTAACACAAAGTTCACAAAGGAAACAAAGGTCACAAAGAAAAAAGCTTTAATTAAAAAACTACAACAGGAAATTTTTATAATATTATTATCCTTTATATTTTTGATTAGATATCTGTTTCGTAAAATTGGAAAAAGCTTTTTGTAACCTTTGTGATAATATTTAGAGTTTGCCTTAAGAAAATATAAACTGGCAAATTAGAAATGGAAAGTGCCATGTTTTCCACAGAATATAAATATGAATGTGATAAACTTTCGAATATTGTTATTGGTTGTGCAATTGAAGTTCATAAATATTTAGGTCCCGGTTTACTTGAATCGTGCTATGAAAAATGTTTATGTTATGAGCTTTCGAAACACAATCTGGAGTATAAAAATCAGCTTTATTTACCTGTACACTATAAGGAAATAATTATTGAGCCTGGCTATAGATTGGACGTTTTGATTGAAAATAAAGTAATTGTTGATCTAAAATCTGTTGAATCAATATCGCCAATTTTTAAGGCACAAATGAAAACTTATTTAAAATTAACAAATGTATGGCTAGGATTAATTTTAAATTTCAATGTTGAAGTAATGAAAAATGGAATAGAAAGAATAGTCTGCGGTTAAAAAGCCAAATAAAATTTTTTTATTTCTATTTAACTTTGTGACCTTTGTTTCCTTTGTGTACTTTGTGTTAAAGCTTTTAAATTATATTTCAGTAAGTTTATTGACAAATATTGATAAAATATTATAATGACGCAACACGAAATTTGGATGCAGCAGGCAATAAGAGAAGCTGAGCGTGCATATGAAAAAGAAGAGCTTCCCATAGGTGCTGTAATTGTTTTTGAGAACAGGGTAATTGCCAAAGGATATAACCAGGTAGAAACACTTAATGACCCTACCGCACATGCTGAAATAATTGCAATTACTTCAGCAGCAAATTATTTGAGCTCAAAACAATTACTAGGCTGTACAATGTATGTAACACTTGAGCCATGCCCGATGTGTGCGGGTGCCATAGTGCTTGCTAAGCTTGAAGCACTATACTTCGGTGCATTTGATAACAAATCAGGTGCATGCGGAAGCGTTATGGATATTACAAACAATAAGTCACTCAACCATATATTACCCGTTTACGGCGGAATACTTGATGAAAAATGCAGTGAAATACTGAGAAGTTTTTTTGACGTACGGAGATGATTATTGCCTTCCGAGAATAAAAAATTAAATAAAGAAATAATACGGCTTGCATGGCCTGCAGTTTTGCAAACTGTAGTGCGTTCTTCTATTCCCATTATCGATTCGTATTGGGTAGGGCATCTTGGAAGTGAACAGCTTGCCGCTATTACAGTAGGAAGCTTTCTTTCATGGGGAGTATTTGCAATCGGCTCAATGCTGCCGGTAGGTACTAACTCACTCATTGCACAGGCAACAGGAGCAAAACAACCGGATACTTCAAGACAAATCGGTGCAATGAATTTAATAGCAGCATTATTTTTCGGATTGCTGATTGCAGCAGTTATAATGCCTTTACTGCCTGTTCTGTACAGCTTAACAAATCTTGATGCTCCTAAATCGATATTGGCAAACCAGTATTTATTTGTACTGCTCTTAGGATTCCCTTCCATGCTCTTATTTGAAACAGGAAATTCGATTTTCCGCGGTACAGGTGATACACAAACACCGTTCCGCCTGCTTGTTGTTGCAGTGATAATGAAGGTAACATTAACACCTTTGCTCATATTCGGAATTGACGGAAACCTGCAATGGGGTATGTCGGGTGCTTCCGGCTCGACAATCATTTCTTACAGCATTACGTTTTTCATAGGTTTTTATCTCCTGCGTAAACGAAGCTTAATAATGCCAATCAAAAATAAGCTTAAAACGGTATTTAAAGATATTACAAACAATTGGAAAATAATTAAGCAGACAATAAAGATAGGCATCCCAATTTCGCTTGAAGGTTTATTTTTTTCAATGATATATATTTTCGTTTCAAGGTTTGTATCGGATTTTGGAACGGTAGGATTAGCGGCCTTGGGTATTGGTCACCGCTCGGAAGCAGTGCCGTATATGGTGGGTGAAGGATTTTCAGTTACTGCTTCAATTCTTGTCGGGCAAAACATAGGTGCAAATAACCCTGAGCGAGGTGAAAAAGCTGCATGGAAAGTATTTTATTTAGCATGTATTCCAATGGTGGCTATTTCGTTTGTATTATTTTTCGGGGCTTCAAATGTTGCAGGATTTTTTACAACTGATATTGATGTGATAGAAGTAGCAAAGGTTTATAACACTATTGCGGCATTCAGTATTTTCTTTGCAGCAGCCGAATCGGTTTTCACCGGCGCATTTGCCGGGGCGGGAAATTCGGTTCCCCCGTTACTGATTTCACTTCCAATCACTGCATTGCGTATTCCGTTATGTGCAATCTTTGCCCCGATTTACGGAATGAACGGAATATGGATAGCAATATTTTCCACTTCAATACTTAAAGGATTGATTGTTGCATTATGGTTCAGGAGAGGTAAATGGAAAGAGAAAAAGTTTGAGCTGGGAAAAAAAGGTACAACAGAATACATTGAAGATAAAAGAGAAATACTTGGAATGGAGGATAGAGAGTGAGGTTATATATTATATATTATTTATAGTTAGATTTAATAAAATTTTCAATTTCTATGATAAATTCTTCTGCATTTTCTATTTGTTTTTTCGTGTCTTCTTTTGATACAATATAAAAGTCTAAATAATCAGTATTAATTCTTATCTTTTCTGCAGACATCAATATTTTTGAAAACTTTTTATCAATTTTTCCTGCATTAATATAGTTTAAATTGAAGTAGGATATTATTCCGGAGTGTTTCTTAGAATCAAATCTTTCATAAGATAATAAAGCTCTTACAGCGTGAAAAACCGCATAACAAGAACGATTGATAGATTGTGAATAAAGATTATTTTCATAATTAAGTTTTGCAGCTTCTAAATCTAATTTCGCTTTTTCCAATCTATATTGGGAAAGTCCTTTAATTTCATCTTCCATATATTACTTTTCCATCTCTTAATACATTTTGATAAAAAGGAATAAAATTTAAGTATTTATAATAATGATTAGCATTTAATATCACAAAAGAAAATACTTTATTATATTTTAAGGATAAATCAACAGCAATATTGTTTATATCATCATCGAACTTTTTTATTTCATCATCTTTAAGTTCAGTTAATATCATTATATCAATATCCGATTCATCTGTTTCTGTTGCCCTTGCAAATGATCCATATAATATTATTTTTTGCAAGTTGTCTCTAAATAGATTAGTTATATATTGTTTTGTTTCAGTATAAATAATATTTTTAATTTCTTCAGTCATATTTATTGAAAATTATAAATATTTGCAGGTAAAATCAAGATTATTTATTGTTTTAATTTTAAACATTCTTTATTAACTTAGTTATAATAGTATATGGAAGAAATAATAAAAAAATTCTGTGAAAAATGGGGGATAAATGAATTCTCAATTTTTGGCTCAAATATGAGGAACGAGCTAAAAGATGATAGTGATGTTGATGTACTTATTTCTTTCAGGGAAAATTTGAAATATTCTTTATTTGAGCTGAAAAAAAAAGGCACAACAGAATATATTGAAGAGAAGAGAGAAACTCTGGGTATGGAGGATAGAGAATAAAGGAGTTTTTTCTTATCAATTCTGATTCCCTTCAACACTATTAATTGATTTTTTACTTTTTGAGAATATTAAATAACATAAGATAAGAAAACATACGTACGAAGCAAATTAGATTAATATTGTAATTTTTTATTAATAAATTGCGATATTAATCCTATGAAAATAGATTTAAGAAAAACCTACAATAAATTCACAAATTGGAATACTCCAATCGTAAAGCCATCGATAATATCTTATACTATAATAATTTTTATAATTGTATTTTATTGTTTGTTTTTAGCATCAAAAGGACTGGGTCTGAATGCCAGTAATCCGGCTTTAAAAACATTTTTATTTGTCCCGCGTGATTTCAGACCTATTGCCCTGCTGCCTTCTTCTTTTATAGTCATTAACCCGCTGGAGATAGTTTTTAATATATTCCTTGTAAAATTTTTGGGAAGAAAGATTGAAGACGTACTTGGATATTCGATATTTTTAATAATGTACCTGGCAGGCAGTGCATTATTTACTTCACTAATTTTTTTATTTACTCCAAATTCAGCAGAATATTTTACAGCAGGTTCCGGGGCAATCGCTGTATTACTGGGTATTTACACTGCATTATATCCGAAAGAAGTATTCTTTTTCGGAAGTTATAAGGGGGATTTCCCAGGAGGCTTATACAGTATAATGAAAGCAAAATTATGGCTATTTGTAATGTGCTGGTCTGTTCTCCAACTTGTAAATTATCTTTATATAAATAATATAAGCGAAGATATTTTTGGTAATAACACCGGAAATTCAGTGCCGGTTTCGGCAATTTCAGCAATTATATGCTTAACTGTGGGATATCTATTCGGCAGATTATTTAAAGAAAATGGATATTTGGATAATTACAATGAAAAATATAAAACAGAACTTGAAGAGAAATATGCAAAAAGAGAAATTGAATTAGCCGGATATTATAGAATAATGAAAAAGAACAATCCGAAATACAGTGATGTACAAAAGGAGTTTGTTGAAGAAGACGGCACGATAGTAGATTATATAGAAAAATTCTGCAGCAGATGCAAACACTATTCTCTTGAAGAAGGTGCATGTACTAAAATGTATGAAAATGTTTTGGAATATCCCGAAAAATATAATTTGTGCGGCAGCAAATATTTTGTTAAAATATAATTGAAGATTAATTCCGTTAAATCTTAAATTGTTAATATCATAAAATGAAACACTCGGAAATCACTGACAGGAATACCCCTATCGTTAACTTTCCTGTTATCACATACTCAATTATTACAACTATAATTCTTATTGGTATTATTCTAACTATAATATCAGTAAAAGGCTATTCTTTAAATAATTCTGTATTAGCATTAAGTCTTGTTCCCGCACATTTTAAATTACACTCATTATTTACTTCAATAATTTTAATACCAAATCTTCCGGAGTTACCGGTTGTTTTGCTGGTTTTTTTTCTTGTGGGCAGAAAAACTGAGGACGTGATAGGACGCTTAGAATTTCTCGTCATATTTATTTTTGGAGGGTTGCTATATTCTGCTATTGTAATGCTTACTGATTATTATTCAACATTGCCCTATACGTCAGGTTCCGGTGCGATTGCGATTATCGTTGGCGTATATTATGCATTATACCCCAAAAATAAATTCCTTTTAAGAGTAACAAGTGGAGGCGCGATTGAATCAAAATATTTTAAAACTACATTTCTTGTAATATTTTGGTTTTTAATAGAGTCATTAACATATTATATAAGCATTGAGTCTGAGGGCGTGAAAATTAAATTTTCATTACTCGCAGTATTTACATGCTGTATAACAGGATTTATAATTGGCATGGTGCTTAAAAAAAGAGGTGTCTTAGACAGATACAATGAAGACAATAAAGACACGCTTGAAGAAAAATCCGCTTTAAGAGAAGAAAAATTGAATGAATATAAAGAGGAAGAAATAGAAAGCAGAAAAGAATATCCATCGCTTTCAGAAGAATTTGTAGAGAAGGACCATTCTGATGAAGAATATCTGGAAAAGTATTGCTATACATGTACAAACTATTCACCGGAAGAAGGAATTTGCTCTGAGCTTAATGAAAATGTTAAGGAATACCCGGGTAAGTTTGATAAATGCGGAGGAAAGTACTTTGAGAAGATTGATCCTTTAAAAAATATTGCCATACATTAATAAAATAATAAAAACTATCTTTTATTCAATTTTAATAGCTGCTAAATAAAATTTCTTCCAAACATTTCTTCTACAAAACGTTTGCTCACAGTAGCTGGAAACCGCTTCTATAATTCTTATTTTCAATCCTTTAATAATACAATTAACGGAACCCGCTTTTGCTTCTTTTGGTTATTATAATTAAATTCGCAGCTAACAAATGTTTGGTAAATGGAAGAAAGTACTATAAAATTAACAAGAAAAGAACAGATTTTCCTTACTGCCGAAAGGCTTTTTAAAGAAAAAGGCTATATGGCGAGCTCTATGAGGGATATTGCGGCAGAACTTGATATTGAAGCGGCAAGCTTATACAGTCATATTAAATCAAAGGATGAAATACTTGAAACAATCTGCTTCCGCATGGCAGACCAGTTCCTTGAGAGCATCGCAGAAGCAAATGACCTGTACTTCAACGCAGAAGAACGGCTTAAGATGGCGATTAAATCACACATAAAAATTTTAACCGGTGATTTGAATGCTTCATCAGTATTCATCCGCGAATGGCGGCATCTTAATGAACCGAGATTAAGTGAGTTCAAAGAGCTGCGTAACAAATATGAAAATGAATTCAGGTCTATTTTGCAGAATGGTGAAGATGAAAATGTTTTCCAGACAGTTGATAAAAAATTTGCAGTGCTTACAATTCTCTCTGCACTTAACTGGATAACGGAATGGTATAAACCCGAAGGCGAAATGACATCCGATGAGATTGCAGAAAACTTATCTGCTTTTATATTGAACGGATTAAGAAAATAACGTAGTTTGTGGCTGTAAACATCTAAATTACAGCCATGAAAAAAAGAATAAAAACCATATTATACTCTGTTTTTAAGATTAAATTCTTTAACCTTTTTATTGTTCTTTTATATAAAGTTTCTTCTTCTTTAGGAATTAAAAAGCTGAATAATATTTTTCAGAAATTCCCGTACACGGGAAAATTTAAAGTAGTAATGGATAATAATACCTCTTTTTTAATGAAAAGCGACGGCAGTGACTCTATTGCCAGTGACTTGTACTGGAAAGGAATCCACGCATATGAACCAAACACTGTTAACACTTTTTTAAAGCTTTTACAGAAAAATGTTAAAGTTTTTATTGATATTGGAGCGAACACAGGATTTTACGCTTTAATTGCTGCTTCTTTCGATAAAAGTATGAGAGTATTTGCTTTCGAACCTATTGATTCGGCTTTTGACATCATGAAAGGAAACAAAGAAATTAATAAGTTTGATAATCTTGTTGTTGAAAAAAAAGCTGTAAGTGATTTTGACGGGATAAGTAAATTTAACCTTCAGAAAACAAGCAGTCCAAAAATTCCGCTTGGCTCATCTTTAAGAACCGATATGGGTGACCAGGAAGACATGATTATAATTGATGTACCGACTATAAAGCTTGACTCTTATTTTAAAGATAATAAAATTGATGGATTAGACATACTTCAAATAGATACAGAAGGGACAGAAGATAAAGTACTTAAAGGAGCCGAGAATGTTTTAAATAAATACAGACCTTTGATAATATGCGAGGTTCTTTCTAACCTGATAGAAGATAAGCTTCATTCTGTGATGGATGGAAGAAAATACTTGTATTTTTATGTTGAAGAGAATAAGATTTTACAATGTGAAAAAATAGTTGGTGATCCATATGTCGTAAGTAATTATCTCTTTATACCTGAAGAGAAGATATCTCAATATTTTGAGGGATACACAATAGAAAAAGCAGAAAAAAAGATTTTTAAATAGCGGGATAAGTCAGGTTTCCATTATGGTACCGGGCTTTGATCCGCATAATGGGAGACCTGAAATGTACGGAAACGCATATATAGAAACTACACCGAAGACAGCCGGTAAAAGCTTAACTGAGAACGAAGACCCTGTAAAGCTTGCTGAGTTTGAAGCCCGGATAGCACACGGTGAAAAAATCGAACCGCAGGACTGGATGCCTGCCGAATACCGCAAACAGCTTATCAGGATGATAGAGCAGCATGCTCATTCTGAGATAATAGGTGCTTTGCCTGAAGGAACATGGATAACCCGCGCACCTGGTTTCAGGCGGAAACTTGCCTTAATGGCAAAAGTGCAGGATGAAGTTGGACATGCACAGCTTTTATACAGCGCTGCTGAAACTCTCGGTAAGCCGCGTGAGGATATGATTAATGACCTCATCAGCGGTAAATCAAAGTATTCCAATGTATTTAACTACCCAGCCGAAACATGGGCTGATACTGCTATTATAGCATGGCTAATCGATGCAGGAGCAATTATAAACCAGGTCGCTAATTCCAAAGGTTCTTACGGACCCTACTGCAGGGCACTGGAAAGAATATGCACGGAAGAATCATTTCATTTAAAATACGGTCATGATAATGTAGTTTATCTTGCAACAGGCACACAGGTTCAAAGAGAAATGGTGCAGGATGCTTTAAACAGGTGGTGGCCGCCAATAATGCATTTCTTCGGTCCATCCGATAAGATTTCCGTTCATACAGAAACATTAATGAAGTGGAAAGTAAAGATGGCTAGCAATGATGATATGCGGCAGAAATTCCTTGATGAGTATGTTCCAAAGATATGGGATTTAGGTTTAACAATTCCCGACCCTGACTTAAAGAAAAACGAAGAAACCGGTAAATGGGAATACACCGAACCCGATTGGGAAGAATTTAAACGGGTTATAAACGGTGACGGTCCATGCAATAAAGAACGCCTTGCAGTAAGAAGAAAAGCTGAAGAGAAAGGTGCATGGGTAAGAAGAGCGTTAATACATGATAATGAACAATACTCAATACCATTAGCTTAAACAATATTTTATCCTCCTTACCAAATTTCTATTTGGTAAGGGTTTTATAATAGATATAAATCATCCTGAAGATACTTTCCCAAATGGAAATTTGGGAAAGAGATTTGTTTGTAATCTGTAATCTGTAATTTGTAATCAATATGAAATCATACGACCCAAGAATAAACAGGTTAAATCTTCCAAAGGAAGAAAATAAGGAGAAAGCATTAACTCCACAGGAGAACTGGGCTACATTTGAAGTCTTTCATCAGAAAAAACGCGGTGAACAGCATGTGCATGTTGGTATTGTTCATGCTCCTGACCCTGATATAGCTTTGTTATTTGCAAAAGAACAATTCGGAAGACGGAGAGTTACTGCTAATTTGTGGGTAGTGAAAAGCTCTGAGATACATGCTTCCGATTATGATGACCAGGATATATTTTCTACAACACCCGAAAAAACTTACCGGGAAGCAAGCGACTATTATGTTATGGATAGAATAAGAAAGTACCAGCAGGCACACGGTATTGAAGACAGAAAAGAATTAAAAAGGAAGAAACCATGATGGGCAGAAAAAATATAGAACAAGCTTCAATAAAAGAGCTTTTATATAAAATTGCAGATGACCAGCTGATTATCGGTCACAGGAATTCCGAGTGGACCGGCTTAGGACCTATTCTTGAAGAAGATATTGCATTTTCATCTATTGCCCAGGATAAGATAGGACAAGCTTTTTCAATATATTCAATTCTTGAAACACTTGGCGAGGCGGAACCGGACACTACGGCTTTCACACGAAATGCAAATGATTTTAAGTGCTGTCATCTTGTAGAGTATCCCATCGGTGAATATGATTTTAGTTTAATGAGGAACTTCCTTTTCAATCATGCAGAGCTGTTAAGATTTGAAGCTCTTTCGGAATCATCCTTTGAACCGGCTGCAAAGCTTGCGCGAAAAATAAAAGGTGAAATTAAATATCATGTAATGCATGCTGATGTATGGATTAAAGAGCTTGGTAATGCCTCTGATGAAAGTAAAGTACGCCTGCAGAATACCCTGAATGAAATGTTCAATCTTGCTCTCGGAATATTTGAACCGGGAGAGTATGAAGAACCGTTAGTTTTTATGAATGTATTTATCGGTGAAAAAGAGCTGCGTGACAGGTGGCTGGAAGCAATTAAACCAATTCTCGGAAATGCTTCATTAACCTTGCCGGATGAAAGCACATGGAATCCTGCTTACGGCGGAAGAAAAGGAGTTCATACAGAATTCCTTCAGCCAATGATTGATGAAATGGGTGAGGTGTTCAGAATAGACCCTGAAGCAGAGTGGTAGAGAGTTCGTTAAGTTTGTTAAGTTCTTTAAGTTTGTTAAGTATCAAAACATCCTCTTTCTCCTGCCTGCGGCAGGCAGGCAAATTTCTATTTGAAAAAGAATATTTAATTATAAATGATAACACGGCAGGAAATATTAAAAGCATTGGAAGACGTAAGAGACCCGGAGATACCAACTATATCTGTGGTTGACCTTGGTATTGTTACCGATGTAATTTTAAATGAAGATAAATCCGTATCGGTTACAATGACACCCACTTTCTCAGGATGTCCTGCATTAAAGATGCTTGAAAACATGGTAAAAGAAAAAATTGAATCGATAGGAATAAAACAAGTTGATGTAAAAACCACATTTGATGTACCATGGAATACAAATATGATATCCCCAAAAGGCAAAGAGATGTTAAAGAAACATGGTTTGGCACCGCCTCCCGAACATAACGGAGTAATACAAATCGATATTTTATCTCATGTCCCCTGCCCTTACTGCAGCAGCAAAAATACAGTTCTGAAAAGTCCATTCGGACCAACACTTTGCAGGTCACTTCATTATTGTAATAACTGCAGACAGGCGTTTGAGCAGTTCAAGCCGGTGGAGTAAGAGTTCTTTAAGTTTGTTAAGTTTGTTAAGTTTGTTAAGTTGAAAGAAGATTTGCAATGGATGTCAGACAAGGGGTTACTGAAATAGATAACGATAATTTTTAATGACCGTACAGATTTATTCATGGAAACCAGACTTCACTTACCGCTTACCCCTTGCTTACTACAATTAACCGCAGATTGATTATTGTATTTACTATATAATCATATTAGAAACTAAAATTCCTTTTTATCTCTTCAACCACTTCATCCAAATCTCTGATTTTTTTCTTAATCAAATTTTTACTTTCATCCCATTTAAAACCCCATCCATCACCTTCGAATCGCGGGTAAACATGCAGATGAAAATGAAATACTTCCTGCCCTGCTGCTTTGCCATCTGCCAGAAATAAATTTATTCCTTCACATTTATATTTTGATTTCCTTATTGCTTCCGCCATTTGCTTTGCTATTTGCATCACATGACCTGAAGTTTTATCATCAAGCTCATTAAAATATACTGCATGTTGTTTTGGGATTATAAGAAGATGACCTTTGTTCACCGGTTCAATGGTTGGAATAACGAATAATAAATCGTCTTCGTAAACGAACCGTCTTTCATCATGTTCGGCATTTATATCACAGAAAACACAATTTGTATTATTATCCATACTATTATAATATGATTTATAAATGAAAAAGGGGTAACAAAATATTACCCCCTTCCAAACTCCCGACTCATGGCTCTCTCCCGTTTACTTCAAATTTGCCTTTATATACATTGCCGGAATAAAATACAATTTCCCTACTTCTCCATCGTTAGCAGTTGTAATAATACCCATAAACTCACCATTACTGTTAAATGCAGCTCCTCCATCCAGCGATAATGGCTTTTGCGGCTTCACTTCAATCAAATCCATCTTATTCCATTTCTTCTGTCCTGTTATTGTTCCCTCAATTGAATACACGACTGAAGAAAGTGAATTCGGATAATAAAGTATTTTCACTTTCTCTCCATATTTTGCATCCATTGCTGCATATTTTATTGCCATAATCTTTTCGGATGTATTGGGCATATATCTTAAAAAACACAGGTCGTTTTTCGGAATAAGGTCTGTTTCCTTCATTTCGTCTATACCTGCAAGAGAATCATTGTTCTTTATTATACTAAAATATCCCTGTCCCTCTATAAGATTCATCAGCCCGAAATTAGTAACTAATGTAATAAAGTCATCGCCGCCCACTTTTAAAACAACACCCGTTCCAATTTTCACGGGCTCTTTGTTTGCATTATAAACCTGTACTCTTATAAGAGGGTTGCTGTTCTTAGTTACCTTTTCCTGTTCAACAATTTTCTCGGCATAAGTCAGGTCAATCCCTTCGGGTTTCTTCATATCCGCAGTCATTTCAACCTGGCTGTTTATTGCATCATAAAGTGAGAAGTCCCAGCTTAAAATATTCCCTGATTGTGTTTGTGCATTTGTTCCTGTAACTTCAAAAGGAAACTCAACAATACAGTTAACTCTTTTTGCAGCTATGATGCTTGAAAAAGTATTCATTGTAAGAGAATCATTAAAGCTCCTGCTTGCATTCCTTATAACATATTTATACCTGACATTTTCTTTTTCTTCAAAGAATTTCAGCGTGGAAAAATTTATATTAAGCTGATTCGAAAATGAATAGGTTGCTTCCTTTATGATTCTTATTATTGCAGACGGGTCATCAAAAGTATACTCAATAAAAATTTCTTTGGAGCCGTCGTTTTTATCTGTGACAAGAATATCCTTGAACGATGTACCAGGTGTTTTCTGCACACTGGTCATAACACCTCTTTGCAGTAATTCATTATTGATCAGTGTATCAAGAGTTCTTTTTTGTCTTCCGGAAACATCCATGGATGCAAATGACTGGAAGGTATCAAATAAAGCTTTATCGAGCGTTATATACATTTTTTCCACACCGCCGCCATTGGGATAAAACTTTATTTCTCTGCGGACATCAAAACATCCTGATACAGATAATGCTGTTATAAACAGCAATAATATCTTTAAGATTATTGACTTCATTGCAATTGATTTATTTTTGATTGCTCTAACAATTTTTTATTTGAGGAGATCTGTACAAAATATAAGACAGCCAGTAATATATTTAAAGGCAAAACGCACAAGACCAGGAATAATTCTACACTATTAGCTAAAGCGCAAATAACACAGAGGGTTATATGGGTTGTTGACCCTATAAAGCTCCATGCCCTGAGTAATGTTTTATTCTTTAAATAATATGCCTCCGGTGATGGCTGCCAGTCGTATTTATCATACTTTTTCTTAAACTGAATCTTAAGCTGAAGGCGCGTGTATTTTAAATAAATCCAAATCAAAAAGTTATCCAGCACCCTTGATGTTTCTGGTTCTCTTTTTATTCTTTCCTGTTCTTCTTCAAACTCATTTATTTCATCTTCAAGAGATGAGAATTTTCCAAATGATTTTTCCAAAAATAAATTCCTGTAAAAATCAAATAAAAATGCCTGGACTGCCGATGATAAACCTGCCAGAACAGTTAAGACCCATATGTAAACTACAGGATTTAAATTCAAATAATTCCATGACGAATGGAAAGTACCGTTATTATAAAGGTTTGTAAGCCCTACTCCAATACCAACAAATACAGCAGTGCTTACAACATAGTCAAGGAAGCCGTCAACAATTCTTCCAACCTTAGTGCCGTTCTTTTTTAGCCTTGCTATCTGCCCGTCAGCACAATCGAGCACATTACTGCTTAAATACAATATTGCCCCAAGTACAAGGTACTCATGCCATCCGCGTCCGAATGCGAAACCTGCCGCAATCCCAAAACACATGGCAATGGTTGAAACCATGTTTGGAGTAAGCGGCAAGGCAAATGTTGCTTTAACAAATAAAAACGCTACAGGTCTGTAGAACAAAAGGTCTAAATACTCTTCTGCTTCAACAACCTTTAACGATTCTTTATACTGCTGAATAAGTGTCATTAATCGCTATTAATTAGCACAAAATTATTTCCATGAAATTGTTGTAGTTCAGCTTTAAAAATACGGTAAAAAAAAGAGTAATAAAAGATGAAGATTTGCCCTGTTCAGGTGATATCCTGTAAGTATTATCATAAGCTTGTGATTATTGTTTACTTCTTCTTATATCTTAATTACATAGGATTATTTAATTTAATTTATTAAGTTTTCATTAGTTTATACAGTATTCAACTTTATAATATGTGTTACCATGAAAACAATACTTTTAACACACATCTTCATACTTCTTATTTGCGTAACAAGCTCATCACAGGTAAAAGTAAATATTTCACTTTCATCTTGCAGAATTGAAAACTATTACGTAGTGCAAGATGTAATAGCGACTATACCTCAAAACCAGGTATGGAGAGTTGGACAATGTAATATAAGGATAAGATATAATGTGTCAGGGGGATTTATACCTGTACCACTTCCGTTTACACCTATGTGTGAAAGCTTATATTATTATCAGATATATACTGTTTATGAAGATTATGCTCTTGAATTTTTTATATTCCGTACAGGCAATAAAAGATGTTGTTTATTAACACCGGGTAGCCATATTTTAGGAAAAATTTACTTCATGAGAACTTACGATGCTGATACCCTAATAGATTCCATAAAGGAAATTAATAGTGAATTGATGGATTCAATCACTGTTCTTAATTATGGTACTCAGTGGACAAAAACCAATCCAGCACCTTGTTATTATTCAACAATTGGAATTAATAATAATTACAAAACAACTCCAGATAAATTTAAACTGTATCAAAATTATCCAAATCCTGTTACCGGACCGGTTATCATCAAATTTGAAATTTATGAAGTAACTAATGATAAGCTGGATTCAAATCCGGGTAAAAGTGATGTTGTTAAAATCATAGTGTATGATGCGGTTGGGAAAGAAGTAGAAACACTTGTCAATAAGCGATATTCTCCCGGCACATATGAAGTTCAATGGAATGCCTTAGACTATCCCAGTGGAGTATATTTTTATAAAATGGAATGCGGAGAGTTTTCTGATGTGAAAAAAGTGGTGGTGGTAAAATAATTCAAATATTTTTATTATGAAAAAACTTAATACACTTCTGATAATACTGCTGATGGCTGCTGAGACAATGCTGCTGAATGGAAATATATATTCCCAGGTAGGGCAAGCTTGGGTAGCAAGATTTTTAGGACCCAACAACAATTTCAGTGTTAGTTCTATAGCTCTTGATTCTACAGGTAATATTATTTTAACTGGTATGACACTGGACTCAACAGGACAGCACTATTGTACTGTGAAATACAATCAAACAGGTATACTTCAATGGGCATCATTCTATAAAGGGTCCAATCAATGGAGCATAGATTTGGCAAGAGCTGTCGGTGTTGATGCAAATGGCAATGTATATGTCACAGGACAAAGCGGTGGAGGCATGAGCAATAATGATTATTGTACTGTCAAATATAATTCAAATGGTGTTCAGCAATGGGTAGCAAGATATCATTTCCCGGGTACCAGCGATAACGAAGCGTATTCACTTGCAATTGATAATAATGGGAATATTTTCGTCACGGGTTTTTCAGGTTCTTATTCAGCATCTATTATGTATTCATCAAGTGGAGATTCTTTATGGACATCAAGATATTATTCGTTAGTTGGATGGTTTGCTGCAATTGATAATCAAAACAATCCAATAATAACTGGAACTTCAAATGCCGGAATGACAACCATAAAATATAATTCATCAGGTGCACAACAATGGGTTGCAACTTATCCGGGAGCTAGCTATAAAGTTAAAACCGATATACTAAATAATGTATATATAACAGGTATGGGTGATGGAAGTAAATATGTTACAATAAAATATAATTCTACAGGTGTACAGCAATGGAAACAAACTTATATTGAACCTTCCACCGGATGGGTTAAAGATATTGCAGTAGATAAAAATCAAAATGTGTTTATTACAGGTTGGGTATTTTTTAATACTACGAGAAAGCATGATTATGGAATAGTTAAATACAACATAGGAGGTGCACAGCAATGGGCAAACATTTATAATGGCTCTGCAAATGATAATGATGAATCTTATTCTATAGCAGTTGACGATTCTTCAAACATATACGTTACCGGATTAAGTATTGAATCATCAGGTTCTAAATTTTGTACAATTAAGTACAATACAATGGGTGTACAACAATGGTTAATAAATTATCCGGGTATAGCAGCAGCAGTTCTTGTTGATAGGTGGAGAAATGTCTATGTGTGTGGAATTAATTCAGATACTGGGATTTTAATAAAGTATTCACAATTTGTACAAATAAATAATATTTCATTTAAAACACCAAAAACATATAAACTTGAACAAAATTATCCCAATCCGTTTAACCCTAATACAAAAATAAAATTTTCAATTCCAAAGAAAACCCACGTTCAATTGAAAATATACGATGTATTGGGGAGGATTAAAGAATTATTAATTGATAAAGAATTATCTCCATCAGTATATGAAGTAACATTTAATGCAAATAATTATTCAAGTGGAGTATATTTTTATAAAATGGAATGCGGAGAGTTTTCTGATGTGAAAAAGGCTATAGTGGTAAAATAATTTAATTAAATTACTAATGAGAAAAATATTCAGATACTTTCTGCTAATAATTCTTTTCAGCTCTGTTTACAACATTTATTCACAGGAAGACAGCACGCAATATATTTTAAAGGATACAGTTATTTCATATTATAAAATTTATGGAAGATTTAGTATTCAGCTAAAGCATCCACAAAACTGGCATTTGGTATTTTCTCAAGTTTCAAATTCTAAAGACAATGAAATTACTAGAGTATCAGTACATCTTATTGATTCATTAATTTATAATGATTCGATTACCAGCTATTATCTCACAGCTGTAGTCAGTATTACATTAGGTAATTACCTTGAATTCGAAAAAGGGTTTTTCAAAAACCGTTTTTTAATGGAAGATACTTCTTTGACTGCTTTTTCCAAGGATCCTGCACCCTCTTATTATGAAAAAATAAGCTACGATTTTTTTATCATTGAAAATTCAACTGAACAGGAAAAGCTTAATGTACAAACGTTTACAAAAATGGAAGCTTTTGATAAATATAAAACTTGTATTGAAGCAATTGTGCGTTCAATAAGAATGGTAAAATAGAAAATTTATAATCATCTTGCTGTTATTATCACTTTTAATGGCTCTCTATTGTAGCTTAAGTGTTAGTTTGCGTATAAGAAAGAATTAAAATGAGAGAATTATTAAATAAAAAAAATAATTCATAATTACTTGTTTTAGGGCAGTGGCAGGTTGGTCTTTCAAGTAGGAATGGATTTTAATATAATCATCTTAAAGCAAAAAAGAATAATTTCAACTACTCCCAAATAACCTAAAGGCAGACCTGACACAATCAACATGTTTGAATCTATTGATTTATTCCTAATGCAGCATCAAGTGTTAGTTTGCCTTTTTAAAAGAATTAAGCGGGAGAATTATTAAAAAAAAAGAAATACTTGATGATTATCTGTTTAGTATTGTTTTTTCAAAGAAATTATTTATCTTTGTATACAGAGTATAGTTATAACTAAACTTTTATAATGAAGATCAGGTTAATAGAAGAAATAGCTGAGGATTGTACTGTAAAATTATACAAAGCTGAGATTAACGGTGTATGCCTGTTTGATGTTTTTTACAATCATATATTAAATGAAGGTACATTTGAGAATGAATTAGATGCCATACAGGCAAGGTTATAAGATATTGCATATAATAAGTTTCCATTTCCAGCTAACAAAGTCAAAAATATTACACCTAACAAAGATATTCATAAGGAATATGAAATAAAGACAAAGAATCTAAGAGTATATTTGTTTAAGGATAAAAGGAGGGGAAAGATAATTATACTTGGAGGAAAAAAGAGTTCCCAGGATACTGATATAAATAAATTCAGAACTATAAAAAAAGAATATTTTAATCAATTTCCATATCGAAAATCATGAAAAGTAAAAAAGAAATATTAAAAAGCCCGGCATATTGGTACGAAAAGATTCAAAATGATTTATTCAGAGAGCTGTACAGGTATATGGATGAAAACAATAAAACTCAATCTGATATTGCGAGAGAGATGAATGTTACCAAGGGATACATTTCGCAAATATTGAATGGAAATTTTAATCCAACTTTAAAAAAGCTTATTGAGTTTTCATTGTTTGTTAAAAAACTGCCGGTAATTGGATTTGTTACAGAAGAGAATTATAAAAGAAGAGGTAAAGCAGCTTCAGCAAGAAAAACTAAACGTTCCAATAAATACGAAAATCAATTAATATTAAATGATATTAAAGCTTCAAGATCTGCAAAAAAAGAATACATTCCTTTAAGTGCTAAGGGTAGAATTTAAACAAAAATGAGCCTTTTAGCTCAAAAAATCAGAGTTGGGTTCAAAACAGAGCCAAGTTGGATTCAAGTTGTGTCGGAGTTGGTATCAAGTTGGTATCAAGTTGGGTTATCGTTTTTTAAAAACAGGGGTTAAACCTTTGCAGTATAAGCAGATAACGCCGTCAGAAATGTGAGATTTTCGGTCTAAAATTGGCGATTTTGAGCCGGAATCACAACTTTTTCATCAAAATAAAACTTCACTATATCATTAACCATTATCGCTATGGGAAAAATCCGGTAGCAAATTATTGTCGCTGTTGT
>Ga0105092_10000259_pt1 | contig 27027 bp, 31 predicted proteins | sample PPLLak2March2015_FD_87021 | JGI IMG/M metagenome (GOLD analysis project Ga0105092, IMG submission 87021) | Freshwater sediment microbial communities from Prairie Pothole Lake near Jamestown, North Dakota, USA - PPLs Lake P7 Core (1) Depth... | ecosystem: Environmental > Aquatic > Freshwater >... | reverse complement strand
TGAAGTTAATAGGTAAATAAAACTACGGAGCAGAATCGAATATTTTGGTAGCACAAATTGATGCGTCGTAGTCATTAAGAGTAAATTCGGCGGTCATCACTTTCTCAACATTTATCGCACTTATCTTCGTAACTTTTACCAAATCGCTAACTTCAGCGTCTCCATTATACTTCATTGATACTATGCAGTTATTTTTGTCAAGCGTAATTTCATGTGTATGCCATTGAGGATACATCCAATCTGATGATAAGGCGAAAGTTCCCTTATCTGTTACAAAAATATATGCATATCCAATATTTTCCTTTTGTGGGATTGTACCCCCTGGTGTGCCGTCTACGGATAGAAATGGATTTCCGTCATTGCCAATACCAAGATCCTTTATGGCGAAATCAGCTTCATTGAATTTAGTATTCTTCACACTGGCAAACACAATTTTATAGACATAAAAGTTATTTAGGAAAAGTAAGCTACCAACTGCTACAACAAAAATCAAAACAAATGTAACTGCACTTAACTCAGATTTATTCATACTTTTTCTATGATACTAGCACTCAGATTATTAAAAGATTCTTCTTTTATCTTACCCCAAGTATTACCATGCTCAGCACTCATCTATTAGATAATACTTCACGTTTGTTTCATTTATTTCCTTTTTTTACGTCAATATGTTCTATTAGCTGCACTTCTTGCCCACGAATATACAAATCGAAAATCCTTTTCCGTTCTTTATCGGTTATAGGTTTAGGTTTGACACTTTCTATAAGTGAAATATAATATAATTTTTGAAAATCCTCATCCGACATTGCTACTATCAGACAGGTAGAACATATTTGAATTTCAGATTTGGGATCAACCAAAGTGTCACATAATAAACAAGTCGATTTTTTAGTAAAGTCCTCTGCCATATCATACTATGTAGAACATTAGATATAACGCTTAGAACAAAATATGATTGGGACTGGGACTCTAATTTACGAACTATAAATTTGCGCCAGGCAGTTATAGTATGAATGTATCTCTCCAAGGAAATCTTGCTTTCAATTTATGATAACAATATTGACCTCTGGTATACAATTCAAAGTTTACAACAACACAAATCACTCATATATTATCCTCGTTTCCGTATCTAGGATTTTGGATTATGTGTTCTTATATCTGGTGAACCCTTCTTGTAAGTTATTGATACAATGTCTTCTTTGTCATAAGGACAATTCTGAATTACCCTTGGGATTTTATCAGTGGCTTCTAAAACACAAGTCCCACTAGCGTCCTTTATTACAATTCTTGCATCATTCACACTATCACTTTCAAATGATTTGAACAAAGGAAATCCAAACATAGCCTGTAATCCAAAGAATATACCTACAATTGCAATACCTGTATAAATGAGCATCTTCCTACCATAATCTTCGTATTCCATACTAGTTGCATTTTATGAATCCTTAAAATTTATCTTACTAATACTCCATTAAGATTGGTTGAAAGAATCTTACGATAAAATGCAATTAGAATGATATAGAATTTCAGACTAATCCTAATTTTATGATTGTAGATAACCAGATGACGAATAATGACAAGTTTATGGTGATAATGGAGGCTGGATTTCTCTCACACTCAAGTTCCTAAAATTCCATGTCATATTATCAGACCTAAAGATAGCCAAGGGTCCTCCTTTAGTTATTATATGGTCTTTAGTCTTTCCACAGTTTGCACTGTAGAATATAGGATCTGGCTCGTTGGCGTACCATCCACCGTTGTCAATCAATTCAGTAACTTTTAACCAGTTATTGTTGGCCCTATCATCAAGATAGGCTTCCATCTTTACTGCCGTGTCATTGTTCATATTGTAGACAACAACTTTCCAGCCAATCCACCTTCCAATAATAGAATCCGTTACTTGTGTTTCAGCTCGTTTATTGGTATATCCTCCTGTATGCCATATCTCCTTTACCCACGATGCGGTACCGTTAACATCGATACCACCCTTTAGAGCGGTTCCTTCACAAGGAACTGTGTTATTATGTTTTCCTCCTCTGATGGACCAGATGAGTGAATCATTTGGATTGTTAGAAGGGATTATTTTGGCATACCCTGTCATTTCGACATTCTTCCATTCTTCTGATCGTGGAAGTCTCAAGACCTCCATTCTCACCTCTTCAACGTAAGTGCCATTATGAAGTCTTCCTCTTACCTGCCATGAACCATCTAATTGACGAGTAATATTTGATTCAGTTTCAAATTCTGCATCCTCGGTAGGATTATTCATATCAACGAACCATTCCCTTCCTCCTACTTTTGTAGGATACATTTCCATTACTCCAAATTTATCTGTCATAGTCATATATTCTGAAGGAACTATTCTTGAAATTGGAACATAATAATAAGTGATTGCAAGTATTATTATAATTGGAACTAATGTAATGATTAACATTTTCCTTTTGGTTCCCATCTGACTCCTATAGTTATCACTTATATAATTTCTGTTAGTTAATTGGGTCTAATTAACGGTCTAGTATATCTCAATATTACTTATGAATACACTAATAAATAGCTCTGTGTTGAATTTTTGTATCTATTCTATTCTTAATGATTCTAGGATCTGTTTAACCGTGGGTAGATAGGCATCAAATTTAGAGCTTTCAGCACTATATTGAAAAACATAAACCTTGCTGTCTACTGTTGTCCAGGAATGCATTATCTTAAATGAACCCGGGTTTCCGATATTAGGTAACGTTGAGAATACTATCTGGTGACCTGGTCGCCCTGCAAGTGTAGTTGGATCTGAACTTGATATCATAATTTGGTCTGTTTGATTAAGTGAGGAAAGTGTCATATTAGTAAAGTCCTTGAGAGATATGTCTTGTTGATAGCTCATTACAGTGATAGTTAATCTAGCAGGGACTGGATCGGAAAGATTTTGCAGTGGAGCATAAAATGCACCAACCTGAGTATAGTCCGGTAGACCACTTGTGGAGAAAGTCCAGTTTGAGGGGAACAACATAAAGATTCCATGTTGTGGATTCCTATAAGCAATTTCGCTTGGTGAGTTACCATTAGTAACGTTGGTTTCAAGATGAAAACCATAGTTAGTCTTATTCATATTTGATACAGCTGATTGTCCAGCAAGAGCTGTCTGTGGTGCAATTGTTATTTGAAATAAAGTGGCAATACATATACAGATACAAATCATTAATGATCCTTTAAGAATGAGATTCATGCTCTAACTATCGAAAAGTAACGAGTCCTTTAATTGTTTCTATTATTTTTATACTATACCAGTTTCGCCTATATAACCAGTCAGTAATCTAAGAAAACGTGGCCTTCAATTTAGGCATAGACGAACATTTTAATGGATGCATTGTATAGAAAATTAATCAAGAAAATATTTGCTTAAATTAATATTAAAAACTATTTAAATTTTAATGAACATACCTATGTATTGGAAAGTATGAAATGTGACTATTGTAGAAAACATATCCATTCATTAAATCAATTCCTAGATATGTTCGTCTGTAATACCTGTTATCATAGATTAATATCCCATGTATACTATCCAGGAAAAATTAATCTCTAAAAGGATATTAATGCATTTAATAGCAATGGTTTAAGCTATAATAGTGATGTTCATGCCCGTAATTAGTAACAACGGAATTAATATAAAAAAAGTCCAAATAACAAGGTATTTTTATCAGCCGAGGATGACTTCAAAAGCATATGAAAGTATTTTTTAACTGACGCCTCTCGTGCCTCCTCTAATAAATGCAGACCAAATTTAATTTAAGTACCTTTAGCTTCGATCCATAAAGGATTTAACGGGAGCTTTTATTAAATATGTCAGCCTAAGATATAGGGATAGAAAGGCGTTGGGTGAAAAACACTCTTTTAACACTGATATAACGGATGGAGATGAATTAAATGAAATCGAGAAGATTGAGAAAATATTAAACTCGGAGGAAAAAGTGCTGCTTGTAGCTAGGGAATCAAGATTGATGCCCGGTGGCTCAATTTTAACACCAAATACTGTCATAGCAACTGACAAACGAGTGATTATAAGAGATCCCTACATGCTGGGCTTGAAATCTGACCTTATTGATATTCCGTACGACGTCATAACTAGCGTTAAATTACAGAAGGGCGTTTTTACTTCAACTATATTATTTAAGGCGCCGACGATGGTAAACAAGAGCAAGTTGGGATTGATGGATGAAAATATTAGCGGAGAAGACGATCAAGATGGTGTGATTGAAGCGCTCTCTAAAGACAAGGCTGAAGAGCTTTTAGAAATAATAAGGCGACAAATGAAAGTTACTAGCACTGGTGAAGCTGAAGCAACAAGCAGTATTGACAGTATTTCAATCGCTGATGAAATTGAGAAACTTTCTAAATTAAAACAGAAGGGGAGCTTGAGTGAATCTGAATTTCAGAAAATGAAGCAACAGCTTTTACAAAAAAAGTAGCTGAGTAAGCTGATCTTACTTGATAATGAGAGTAGTATTTTCGCTTGACTAACTAGGATACTGCTTACCTACTTTGATACCGAAATAATTACCAAAGAATTTCTTTTTTCTAGAGCAATACCAACGTAATGAGCAGTGATCTAATTTCTTTGTACTGTCCTACCTACAAATGTCAGCAAATAAACCTGTTACTGCAGCTTGCCAATTTTCTATTTATTGCATATTTCAACATTGAAACTAATAATTTTGTATAGACCAATAATTCAATTTATAGTTTGTAGTACTACATTATATGCAAATGAATATTGAGCTTGAATTGATTCCGTTTGAAACAATAGTAGTTGGGAAGCGAATTGAACTTGGCAGATTCAAATTTATCACTTGCAAATTATAACAAGAAAAGGGATTTTACCAAGACTCTTGAACCCAGGGGTAAGGTAAAGCGTAGCTCTCAAAATAACGAATTAAGATCGTTTGTAGTTCAAAAACATGATGCATCAAGACTACACTACGATTTCAGGTTGGAATCGGAAGATGGAGTCTTAGTATCGTGGGCAGTGCCTAAGGGCCCTTCGATGGATCCGGAGACAAAACGGTTGGCCATCTTAGTTGAAGATCATCCTCTGGACTACTTACATTTTGAAGGAAGGATACCGTCAGGTAATTACGGAGCCGGCACGGTAATAGTTTGGGATACCGGTAGTTACTCGAGCAAAGATACACTTTCTGAGCAATTGAAGAAAGGGAAAATATCAATTGAACTTTATGGAAACAAGTTAAAAGGCTTGTTCTCTTTAATTAGAACTAAAAGGGAAAATCAGTGGTTACTGATTAAGGTAAGAGACGAGTATGCATCAAAGGATGATTTAACATTAATGCAACCTGACTCTGTTCTTACTGGAAAGTCCAATTCAGATATAGAAGTTGAAAGAAAAAGTACTAAAAAGGTGCAGAGCACAAGTTTAAAAGCCGCCGAGTTACCGTCTGCAAGTTCCACTAAAGATTCAAACATAGATTCTCTTTTCTTAAATATAAAGCCCATGCTTGCTTCACCATTTGATAAAGCCTTCAACAGTAAAGACTGGGTCTTTGAAATAAAGTGGGATGGGGTAAGGGCAATTTTGTTCAAAGATAAAAAATATGTTAAAATCCAGTCAAGAAATGGGAACGATATTACTAACAGATATCCCGAAATCGTAAATGCAGCAAAAATTGCTCTTAAAGATTGTAAGTCAGGAGTAATTGATGGTGAGATTGTTATCCTAAATGAAAATGGCGTACCGGACTTTCACGTTCATCAACACAGAATAAATATTCAAAATAGCAGAGAAATTATGCTTCTTTCCGTGCAAACACCAGCGACTTTCTATCTTTTTGATATATTATATAAGGACGGTAAAAGTCTCAAAGATCTCGGGTATCTAGAGCGACGAATGATATTATCAAGTTTATTACGACTTAATGATACGGTCAAAATTTCAGACTATATTGAAGAAAAAGGAATTGAAATACTTAAGAGTAGTAAGGAATTGAAACTGGAAGGAATAGTTGCCAAACATAAGAACAGTATCTATAGGGAAGGAATTAGATCGAAAGATTGGCTAAAGATCAAAAATACCAAAACACAAGATTGTGTGATAATAGGTTACACGAAAGGAGAAGGAGTCAGACTTAATTATTTTGGATCTCTTGTATTGGCTGTATACTGCCGAAGAGAAAAAAAACTAAAGTTTGTTGGACATGTAGGAACAGGATTTGATGATGATACTCTTGATTTGGTATTCCCAAAATTAAAGAGTAATGAAATAGATTTCATGCCAGTTGATAAAGTTCCCTATATGAATAGAGAGACCACTTGGCTGAATCCGGTACTTGTTGCTGAGGTAAAATTCACAGATTGGACGAAGGATGGGATTCTACGAGCACCAGTCTTTTTAAGATTGCGTGAGGACAAAAAGCCTGAGGAATGTGTTATTGAAGCAGATAATCCCAAAGAGAGTTCTCCTCCTCATGGTAGAGAGGACAATGATAATAAAACTGGTAACGCTATCAAAGTCAATGTTACAAACCCAAGCAAGGTATTCTGGAAGGCAACAAGAGACCATCCAAAATTCTTGAAAAAAGACTTAATATATTATTATGAGATCATAAGCGATTGGATTCTCCCGCATTTAAAAGATAGACCGCTCTCGCTGAGCCGATATCCTAATGGAATAGACGGTAAGTCATTTTACCAAAAAAATTGGGATCAAAAGAAACCAGATTTTGTTGTGACAGCAAAAGTTCTTTCAGAACATAGAGGCGACAGTATTAATTACATTGTATGTAATAACAGGGAGACGCTTCTGTGGATCGCTAACTTGGGATCTATAGAAATACATCCGTGGTACAGTAGAATAAATGACTTTGATAGCTGTAATAGCTCTTCCCTTTTGTATGAGGAAAAATGCGGCTTGAATTTTCCCGACTTCATTGTATTCGATCTGGATCCTTATATCTATTCAGGTAAAGAAAAAAAGGGCGAGGAACCAGAATATAATATTGCTGGTTTTAAGGCAACAGTAGAAGTTGCATACCAATTAAAAGATATTTTGAGAGAGTTGAAGATAAATTCGTACGTAAAAACTTCTGGAAAGTCTGGATTGCACATTTATGTACCTATTGTCAATGAATATCCTTATGAGCAAACAAAAAATTTTGCTGAGATAATGGCAAAAATCATGGTTTCAAAATTTCCTGACAAGGTAACAATGGAATGGAATACTTCAAAAAGGAAAGGAAAAGTGTTTTTCGATTACAATCAAAATTCTAGGGGAAAAACGATAGCCTCTGTATACTCCTTGAGACCAAACGCTGCAGCAACCGTTTCAATGCCTGTAGAGTGGAATAACTTGGGTTCAGTCCTTCCAACTGACTTTACCATCACAAGCGTACCTCAACTTATTACAAAAAAGAATGACATATGGGCTGGAGTTCTTAGCGAAAAACAAAATATTAGTAAAATAATATCAAAAGTAATTTAGCACATATTTGATTCGTAGATCCGGAATGAAACCAATTTTCTAAAACGCATGGATTTTTTAATCGAGCAAACCATTAAATATTTTTTTTATTCCAAGGATTTTACAACGGAAACTGGCTATAGCAGGGCGGATGTCTTTTTATAACGTAGAGAAGTCACTAACAGGCCGCAGTAAATTTTGAATTCTTAGAATAGTAAGATAAGCTATCTTCTATCCTACACCAAGTATTTTACGTGTTTATATCCCAATCGTGGATATCTTTTTGAAATTCCTTTAGCCCTTTTTTAGTTACAGATACTTCGGTGCCACTAATTTTGATATAACCTGATTCCCTGGCATACTGTTTGATGACATACAGTTTATCATTCTCGGTGAAGCCATCCTTCAATGTTCCGAAGTTAAAAAAATCCAACAGATTAAACTTGGTTGGCAAATTATTTTCTAAAGCATTTAGATAATTTTCCCATAGCTCTTCCATGAAATTCCAAATAATTTTTTTTCTATCACTTTCTGAAACTTTGGCTAATGCCATTACTAGACATTGTTATTTGCACATTATTACATTTAGTAGTTAGGTTTTAACATAGATCTGGCGTTCATAATAATTTCCTGATATTATGTATTTAAGAAAATAGAAGTATCGAAGACTGTCATTTATTTATAATACCCGAAATCAGAGTGTTCAAATTATTTATCTCAGCCCGATGCATGAGTATTTAGAAGTCGAAAGTGAATCTGCTTGTGCTCGTTAAATTCAGTTTTATCTTTAAAGATTTTGTTGCAGGATTGACATTGAAAAAGTGATTTCGTATGGGCCAAATCAATATGATGGTCTAATTTTGTTGTGTTAATGAATGCCATTCCACAGATTTTACAATGAGCTGCGGAGCTCCTAGCAGCCATACATCAAATAATCAGCAACAAATAATATAATCACTACTAAGTTCCATATCGCTAGCGATATTGCTGTAAACGGTCAGGTTCGACCATTGGATATTTGCGTATGTATGTAGAATGTCTTAGCTATATGCTATTCTCATCTGTCTCGAAAATAGGGCAACACTTTTTTTGAAAATAATCTGATAAATTCAACTTCATCTGGGCTCATACTGTGTACATATATTTGTGTAAATCCTGCGTGAAAATATTTTTCGATTGGGGTTATTAGATCCTCAATAGAAGTAACGATTATTGTTGATTTTTTCTGTTCATCATCAGATACTTCTTGTTGTGCTTTTTGTTCTAGAATCCTTGGATCACTTATATTAGTATTAAATGCATCATCTATCTGTGTAGTACGCCAGAACTCACATGCTTTGAAAGCTTTATCATAATCCTCAGAATAAGAGACCTTTGGTTTTGCTATTTTTTGGAGTGAATCAGGATCCTTGTTTACTTCTTGGGCTGCACTATCAAAAATATCAAAGACTTCGCCGGCTTGTTCAGGTTTTGAAGTTGTAATCAGACCATCAGTATACTTAGCAGCAGCTTTAATTGCTTGCGGACCTGAGCCTGCCATATACAATGGAATATTAGTGGCAGGAGGAGTATACAGTTTTGCGTTTTTAATTTTGAAAAATTTTCCTTTGAATGTTACAAAATCATCATCGTCGATACTAACTTCATAACTGTTGTTTTCTTCAGAATCATTATTCGAAGTGCTATTTCTATTCCATAAATTGTTTATGATTTGAATAGCTTCAATTGTTCTCTCAACCCTAATTTCTGCAGACGGCCAGTCAAATCCTAGGGGTACTTCATTCATAGCTTCCCCTGATCCCACACCAAGTCCAATGCGCCCCGGATATAATACGTCCAAAGATGCGAAGGCTTGTGCAATTATTCCAGGATTATATCGATATACACCTGCCGTAACCCCTGTCAAAAACTTCATTTTTCTTGTTCTTTCAGCGACTGCTGAAATCCACACCCATGTAAAGTTTCCACGTCCATTAGTATGGGACCATGGATGAAAATGATCACTTGTAAGCGTCGCTTCAAACCCTCCTTTTTCCGCCTCTTTAACAAAATCGATCAATTGCTGCATTGAATATTGTTCTTGTGACGCCCAATAGCCTATTTCTGTCATATTTTAGTAAGGCATATAATATTTATAAACCAGTAACAAATTTCCAATTTGAAATACATGCCTAAGGAAGATAATTTTGTTAACATTACCATACAGGGTAATTGATTAAATCTAGTAAAAATACTTCATTGAAATAATCTTTTCAAAAGCGTAATCAAAAAATCATTAAAAATACTGGATTGTTTGCAGTATTACTCAGCCAACTCCAGTAGGCTCTTCTTTATTCTGATGCTCTAATTTCATATGCTGTTGCTTCTCTTGTTGAGTTGCAAAGATTATACCGCAAATGTGACATTTTAAATTATCACTACCAGAGACTTCCTGTGTCATTCAGTTACCATCTCCAAGATGCTGTAGAACATGTATAATATTCCACTCCATCATTTAAATCTGTTACTTAACTCATTCGATTGTGTTTTTTGTTAATGACTAAATCGTACTATTTAAAAATAGTAATTACTCTTTAGATATACCTAGTAAATGATTTTAAATTTTGTTGTGCACAATTAATCAGAGAAAAACTTTCGGTTTTTGGCTCCGTTCACCGAAAGTACATAGCTTCCAACAACGATGGAAGGGATGCCAAACACGGGGCTGGCAACTCCCTTTCATAACACAATTAAGGTTTAAGCAGAAAATGGGATTTCACATACTTTGAGTAATTGCAATAATATCTAACGTAGAGTTACCAATAATACTATCAAATTCAGTTTTTGCTTTATCGGTTAGATTTTTTACTTCTGGAAGACTTCCAATTTTTTCTACGCCCTTCTTCACGCCACCAAAAAATGATTCCCAACCCAATCCTACTACTGCCAAAATAACTAGAATAGCTAATATAAGAACAGCCCATCCTATCAATTAAAAATACTTCAGGTAGAGTATGCTTTAAACTTTGAGTTAATTGAATATTCGGGAAATCATGCGAGTTATTTAATTCTCTAACTTAAAATCAAATTTATTTATCTCGTAGTCATCATAATGAAAATATTCAATTCAATTGTTTACAATGTGATAGGTAAAAATAATTCACTTGGTATCGGAGTAGATTTATTATTGAAGACTGATACTAAATATTGAACAAAAAAGTCGAATATATTCCCACTATATACTATAATGAATTCCATTGCTACAATTGCCAGGTTCAACTGAATAACAAACGCAACCTTCTTTTAACATTACATTTTGAAAAGATACTGGATAGCCTGTTCCAGAGTTATCATTGTTTGGTATCAATGAATTATGAGGAATAAAGGTAATTGACTCAGGGTCATCCTTATCTAAAAATCCGAACATGAGTTGAGATACTTCTACTTTATATCTGATTGAGTAAGGAAAACTACCCGTCTTGTTCCACCACTCAATCCCAGTAAACTGATTCGCTCCAATATAATCAAAGTTCATTCCAAGGGGAAAATCAAAGATTTCTGTTTCTGCGGTGAGTTGATCAGTAAGAGTATATCTAATTTGTCTATTTTTTTTGTACATCATAATGATCCGCAAATACGAATGCCCAACCACTGGTAATACTTTCTTAAACCTGTACCTATTAACACCCTGTAAAATTGCTTCAAAATAATCTTGATTGTCAAACTGACAAATCAGATTCAGTTCGACAGGAATATTCCGAATATTAAACAATTCCAGTAGATACAGCATCCACGATTTGTCTGGAATTTGATTTCCAATATCGGCAACTATCTTGATGATGTCGGATATAGCAGTCACACCTCCAGGAAATAATGGAATACCTTGGTTCTTATCCAATATACGACAAAATGAGCCTACCCAATAATGCAATATGTTTAGAAATAACATGTTATATAATTAAGATTTACTAATACCTTTCTCGACAGAATCCATGCATGCAATATCAAAGTACCAATTTGATATACTGCAAAGTGATATCCTGCCCAGTAACTGCAGAATATTAGATTAGTAAGGATGGCCAATAATTAATGTTTAGATTCATAATCTTATTCATTCGTATTATCAGTTCTGGTCCATGGAAACCTATTTCCTATGACCTTATTCCAATTTATTTTTACTAGCAAGTATAAAGTAATTAAGATTCCAGCGCTACTGAGAATTATGGCTATGATAATGTTGGTTGGATTGTCTGTGTTTGTAAATTCTGAAATAATGCTTTGAACAAATGGTCGCCCCAAAAGCACTCCAATCCATACTATAAACTCATTATATAATAGTACTCCAGCAAATACTGATATTGCAAACTTCCATGGGTTGTATTTTGTAAGTCCTAATGTGATATAAATGAAATTTTCAGAAAATGGGATTATTGGAGCTACGAGTGCTCCTATCCATCCATATTTGCCCAAGAGTTTTTGAAGTGACATTGTTCTTCCTTTTGACTTTTTAGCGATGATATTGCGTCCGGAATAAGCAAGATAAAAGATGATCATTTTTGCGGCAACATAACCAACAGTACCAGAAAGTGAGATGATATGAGGATCCAAATTCTTGTTAAATGCTGCTATAAGAGGAAGTGGAAAGTAGGGTATTGGCAGAAAGAACAATATACTGATAATAAAGCTCACGAATAAAATGCCCAGATATCCAAAGTAATCGTATAACAACAGCAGCTCATCAAGAGTGATCAAGACAGGTAGACTAAGTTAAAATAATATATTAAAGTGTTATAAAAATCAGAATCATATTTGCATTACAAAATATGGTAAGGAAGAGTGCGACAACTAACATTGAATCAATAAGTAGATAAGCTGTTGAACTTGGACCAAATTTATCCTTCAAGAATTATGGAAAATCGTATATAGAATAGATATGCACATAACTGCTGATTTGAAATTGTTCTTTGACGCAATATCTGAAGAATTATTTCATGAAATTCCTATGGCACCTATTGTCAGATCTCAAGTATTATTGAATATAGACCGCTTTGAGATAGGACAAAGCTATGTTACGGCGAAAATACAAAATAGATATGAAGAAAATATTATGATTAACATACAGGGAGGTCGACCTGGCATAGAACTTCAAGAAAGTCTTTTTAAAATTAAAAATCCTGAAAATCAAGTCCCTTTGCAGTACGCATACATAAGAGCAAACTTGAATCAAACAGGGAAAATATTTGTGAGAAAGCTTCCAGTTGTTGGCATGAGAGATTGGTTATTAATCTATGAGGATAAGTTGGTTGAACTGTCGGTAAAAGATGCTTATGATGAGTTGGAAATTGTTGTTGTTTAAAGAAAACTCCATGACTCAAAGATAAAGGTCAGATTTAGGAAATAAGTAGATTATATTCTCTTGTGGATCTTGAAGGATTGCCAACAAGAGTTCGAAATTTAATGTAGATTGATTTGATATTCTTGTAAAGGAATGGAACAAAAAATATGAAGTAATTTTGATACTCGAAATATTACTAGGTAATACTAGAAAGATATTGCATTGTTAAAAAAAAGTAGTTAGTGACCACCACAGCCACATCCATGTTCGTCTCCATGATGATGGGCACTTGAATTTTCTGAACATGTAGGACAAAGCGGACTATTATTTTCGGACATGAATGTAATCCCACAGGAACTACACTTTAGCTTTTGAATACCTTCCATAAATTGTAAACCCCGAATACCATAATTAATGTCTTTCTTGGGATAAAGATCCTTTTGTATGTCGTATTTGTAATAATGTCCGATTTGCATTCTGCATAGAATGAAAGGCTGAAACCAAAATAGGGTAAAAAGTACGTAAGGTTATATTCCCTAACAAATATTTAGAACTGATTGAAACGATTTGTTGTTATTCCTAGGTTTAAAGAGAATACTAATGAAATAATGTACTTTGAACCTAGGATTGTTAAGATTGTCAAGGGCGAATCAATAACTTGGATCAATCGAGATACTAAAGTTCACAATTTGACTTCGGGGGATGCAATCTCAACTTTGCAAAGTCCTTTCTTTCAAACTGGCAGTATGTTGCCGGGAGAGTCCACAACTGTTAAGATTGATAGTAATCAACAAAGTATACCATACTATTGTACTATGCATCCTTCTGAAAGAGGAGTGATTGGTATGTTACCCAAACCGGAAGAGCAGATGACAGAAGAGGAGAAAACCAGATTTTTGGACGACATAAACGTGGCTATATCTGACAATGCAAATCAAAAAATATTAACTCGCCTTCAGAGACAACTAGACCCTGCAATTATTGAATATCTGAGCGACCCTCATGCCCCGCTAATCCAGAACAGAGTAATGACTATTGTATTTTGGGATATTAGTAATTTTTCAAAATTAACCGAAGTTTTTAAAGATCATCCGGAGCTAATTGCTGTATTTCTCAATGAATACCTCGGCGTAGCAGTCCCGATTATACATGAATATGGTGGAATTATTGATAAATTCATTGGAGATGGTATACTTGCTTATTTTGGATTTACAGAACCAGATGCTGATGGTTCAATTGGTGCCTCAAACGCAATTCTCACAGCTTTAAAGCTCAAGAATGCATTCCAGATTTTTAAACAAAATTGGCTGGATATATGGAAGACGGTTAATAACTTTGATATAAATATAGACATAAAATGCGGTATTAATACTGGCTCTGTTCTAGTTGGACTCATGGGAAGTCAAGAAAGGGATCAGTTTACTGTAATAGGAACTCATGTGAACTTGGCAAGCAGGTTAGAAGGAATAGCTGAAGCGGATCAAATCGTTATATCACAATATACAAAGGAAAAGGTTGCACAAAAATTCAATCTGGAATCTATTCAATTAAGAGAAGAAAAAATAAAAGCATTTGAAGATATTATGGAGTATTATGTAGTTCTTAGTCAAAACTAAAGTTTCTTGACATTGGAACGGATGTTCGGTGCTTTTTTACAAGCAATACGATCTTAGAGATAAGTGATCATATATTGAAACAATACAAGCTCGCGACCCTTTCATTAATGCTTGCCAGAGTAGTATATACGATTAATTGGTTTAACATTGCTTCTATCTTCTATCTAATAGCTTCGGATTTTAGAGAAGACATTGCCATGCTAGGAATAATAAGTGCTAGTTTTCTTCTCGGTGTAGGTCTGTTTCAAGTACCTGCTGGAATCATGGCTGCAAGATTTGGTCCGAGAAAGATTGCTATATATGGAATCATGATTGCTTCATCGGCAGCATTGGTAACTGGATTAGCTAGTGATACTACGCAAATCATTGTATTGAGATTCATAATCGGCATAGGAATGGCTTGTTTCTTTGGACCAAGTGTTATTCTCGTTTCAAAATATTTAGGAAAAGAATCAGAAGGATTAGGTATTGGATTGCTAAATTCGGCTCATGCCTTGGGTGGAATTATAGGATTATTTGGCTGGGTGGTATTGGCTGAATTTGTTGGTTGGAGAGCCACACTCATTTTGAGTGGCGGATTAGGAATATCAACCGCCATTATGCTAGGCAGTACATTGTTGAGGGACGTGGATGAAATAAAGAAAGAATTTAAGCTTAAAGTATCTCACGTTTTTGACACATTATTTAACAGGTCTTTGATAATCCTTGGATTAACATTGCTTGGATTTCAAGCAGGGTCGAGCATGATTTTAACATTCAGTGTATTCTACTTTGTGGATAATTTAAAGATCAACCCAATTGATGCGGGGCTAATAGGAAGTCTGAGTTTGGTTGTCGGTCTTCTTTCATCCCCCTTTTTTGGAAGACTCTACGACAAAATTGGGAATGCAAGGAAATTACTGTTTATTTCAGGAATTCTTAGCGCATCCGGCTTGGTAGGTTTCGCCACCGATTCATTATACGTAATCATAGTTTCCATTATTGTAACAGGATTTTTCCTCTCGGCAGGCTTCGTAATAGTATATGCAAAAGCAAAAGAAATCAACAAGGGTCTACCTCAATATCAGACTCTCGCCGTAGGTTTTGTTAATGGTGTTTCATTATTCGGAGTCTTTTGGGTTCCGGTTTTATTTTCCAGTATAGTCAGCGGATTGGGATATGAGATAGCATGGTTGTTAGGTTGTTTAGTTGTGATTTTACTGATACTTCCAGTGGTCAGGCTAAAATGAACAAATTATTCTGGTATCAAGATCAAATATTATAGACTTCAGATAATTAAAATCGCTTCTGCTTATTCTACCGTTAATATATGTCGAGTTTGAACTAAATGTTCAAATGATATTCTATGATTAAAAAGGTGAATATCTGAATGAAGTGGAATAATAAAATGAGAAACTATGGATATATTGGCCTATTTATCGTGATTGGTGTATTTATTCTTCCGATTGTACAGCAATCGGTATTTGCGAATCATGGTAAGGAGATAACTCTAAAGTTAAGTGATGCGCAGTTTTATTTACCATTAGGTAAGAACGTGCTACAAATTAAGTTAACAACGACATATTCGGTTACTGATCCTGCTACAGTGGATAAACAAATTAGTGGAATCATGAAAATATATACGGCGAATGGTACATTAATTAAAACGACATCTATTCCAAATGGATTCAAAGCAGATAAAAATGGTTTTCAGCAATTTGTTACCAGTTTACCGAATAGTACGATTCAATCTATTAGTACCGTTGTATTATTTACAGACATGAACAAGACTGCTCCATTATCAAATTCCATAACAAACAATTTAGTTCTAAATAAAACCCAATAATACATATAATACACTTCACAATTTTCATCATTCAAACAGTTGTAATAAAAATAGAAAGAAATGATTAACAATAATTAACTGTCTCAAAACATGTCTTCAATTAGAGATATTTTATTTTCTTTTCTATCAAATAGTATTCGATCATTAGTAGTACTTAAATAATTTCTTTCTGAAAGTAAAGTTATAGAATGATTACCGCAGAAATAAGTCTAGTTCCTGTAGGATCTCGTTCAGGGACAAGTATGAGTAAGGAAATAGCACTAGCTTTTGATGCAATTAGTGGAATCAAAGACCTGAAAGCAACCCTTACCCCACTTGGAACTCAAATTCAATCGGGTAGTATGGTGGACATCCTGAATGCTATAAATATTGCGCATGAAGCTGTCAAGTCTTCTGGAATCCAGAGAATAATCTCAATTGTGCATATTGACGAAAGATTGGACAAGGAACAAAATCTTGATCAGAAGGTTGATTCTGTCATGAACAAATTGAAGTGAGGACATTACAATTCTGTTAAAGATATCCTGATTAACTGATTACTTATTTAAGTCAACAGAGTAACATGTAGTACATTTGTTTACCTTAACGGAATATTGCCTGCGTATTACCTGCGCCTGACTTGTTAGTCCTTTGATTATGGATCAATTACCAATAAACAAAACGATAAATTTAACGAAGCTATGGAAAATTTAGTCCAATTGCCTTATTACTCGGGTGAGAGCACCTACAAATACGACTTGAGGGACCATGCTCAGAGAGTTTATGGCGACAGGTACGATAATCACATATCGCCTCTTCAGCTTCACCGATTACATTTACAAAGTGCTCGTAATAGCTAAGCATACTTTATTTAAAACAACATGACATAATACCATTTCCAAAATCATGATTTGTTCTAGAAATCCATTTAATTACCATTCTGAGAGATTGTTTCTGCTACTGTTATTGTTTCTCTTTTTTACAAACTCCTACAGGTTAACAAGTCTACTGTAATAGTAGTATGGATATTTTGACATAGGTCTGCAATTATGGTTTCCACTAGAATTTATCAAATGTAATTTTTAATCTATTTTAGCAAACGTCAATATCAAAATATTCTGGGACTAATGATTGTGAACCGAATCAAATTTAAGTCCAAAGAAATAAGAAGAAGTGAATGTTCAAACGACTAGGTGCCGCCATTCTTTTAGTTGAGGATTTACAAAAAAGTATAGCCTTCTATAGAGATACTCTTGAATTGAAAATAAAGAACCAGTCACCTGATTGGGTTGAATTTCAAAATGAGGGTCAAGGTGCTGTATTAGCATTACATCCTGCACGCATAAAACAGAAAGGATTTTCAAACATGCTAGTTGGATTCAATGTCAGTAACTTGGAATCTGTTTGTAAAAAGCTAGAAGATAAGCACGTCAAATTTCATAAGAAGATTGCCCAAGAATCTTTTGGAAAGCATGCAATTATCGAGGATCCTGAGGGTCATCTAATATCAATTGTAGAGATTCCACCAAAGGATGAGCTGGATCAAATTCCGTATTATCATGGATTTGCTCCTGTAGAAGGCTTGATGTAATGTTACGAATTTTAGCAATATCTACTCTGTCATTCATACTTTAAGCTTTTTAGAAGATTCAATCTTCCAGATGGAACCTATAAGAGGAACTGGATGTTTGAAACCCTAAGCAGAAAGGGAAACGAATACCAAAAAAGTAGCTAGATGTGTATTTTATTAATAATTGTCTTCGCAATACTCATTGGAGTCGAACTAGCGCAATCAATTATAATAATAAGTTTGTTGAACTATAGTAGTGAGATGAGCGAATTTGCCTTTTTTCGATTCAAAAGCGCTAACATGTTAACTGACGAAGAAGAACGACATAGAGAAGAGATGATTAGTCTAACAGAACAGGTTCTTGATTCGAGAGGCATAGAATGTGATGCTAGGATTGCCAAGATCTCTGAGGATCGATTAAGAGATATACTTGAAGAAGTGAGAAGACTTCGAAGGAAAAAGAAAAAGAATTACCTCCTATCAGATGATATTAAATTAAATGAAGAACACAAAGATATTGAAAATGATGAGGGGGAAGCTACCTACATTAGGTAGAAGGTGACTGAAAATGGATATGGATAATCTCACAAATCGCTGGCTTGCAACTTTAGGTATAGGGGCCTTGATTTTCGGTTTGGCATTGTTTGTTTTACGAGTTCCTGTACGTACTATGCTCATTTTCTTTGCAATTGGAATACCTGTAGTTTTCCTATGGCTATATGCTGATGAAAGGTCGCGCAGACAAAAGAAAGAAATGGAACAGTTGGGTAATATACAAGAACAACGCTGTATCTGCTCTGTTTGTAAACATGAACAAGCAGTAGTCTGTATGGATCAAAAGTGTCCGTGTTGCATTATTTTGAAAGGTGATAGTATTATAGGACATTCTATCAACCCTCTTCAATAGTAAAAAATATTATGCATTCTGTTGATTTACGATAGGTAGAAAGAAAGATTTCTATTACAATGTTACTATTGAATAATATCTCTCTTTTAAAGTATCATTATTTAATTAAGCTCAATCTCAATAGGAGTGTAGAAATTCTGGTAAAAGTCTTTATCTTGGTAATTATCTTTGATTCATTGAAGATATTACAGACATAAAAATTAGTAAAAAATCTGAACTATCTATAAGCAAAAAATAAACAGCAGGTCCAGGAGTATAAATTGCAATAAACTCTGGCTAATGCAACTCTAGAAATGAATACTTGGAATCTTGCTTGTTGGCTAATTACTTAATATTTAATTTCTTATTAACTCTGGATGGTCATATTGACTAAACTTCAAAATAATACATTCTACATTAACATCTTTAGCAACAAATACTTAAAAATGAATTAAGTTTAAAGTAAGATGTGATTTTGTCCACAGAGGAAGAACTATTTCAAAGAGGATTAATCTTAACGGATGACATCGCGAGTGATCCGATTCTTGATTTCAATCTATATTCTAATGCAATAGTCAACATAGTAAGAAATTCTCATCCAAAATTTACTATCGGAATTTTCGGTGATTGGGGAACAGGCAAGACTACTCTGATAAATTCTGTTGACAAAGCCCTTCAAACTGATAAAGATTTGATCAGAATAAAACTCGAAGCATGGCGTTACAAACGGGAACAATTTCCGCTGGTTTCATTGTTGAAAAGTATAGCATACGCGTTACCGGCTGAGAAACAATTTGAAGAGTTAAAACAGAAGCTAGAAACAAGTGCAATAAATTTTCTTAAGAAGACTCCAGACATCCTTACATCAATTATCTCGAAGTATGCGTTAGAAGAGGATGAAATTTCGCATGAAATGCTTGAATCTTTTAAGAAAGAATTAAACTCAAAGATCCAACTAATTGCAGAATTGGATAAGGACACAGTTTACTTTGATGGTTTTGAGGAAATCAAAAAGGAAATAAAGAATCTCCGTCTAAATAATCCCGCGTTCAGGATTATTGTGTTTGTTGATGACTTGGATAAATGTTCTTCAAAAAAGGCGCTTGAAATATTAGAACTCATAAGGGTATTTCATGATATTGAGGGTTTTGTTTACATTATTGGAATAAGTCATGACATGATCGTCAAGTTAAGCAACATCGAAAATAATGAAACAAGTAACGATGGAGAACATTACATTAAGAAGTTGATTCAAATACCAATAACTTTACCTAAATGGAGTAACCAGGATATTGTAAACTTGGTGAAAGATTTAGCAAAAAAAGGCATGATTCATGATAAATTCAAAGAGGTTGTAGACAAGAATATAGAGCTAATTTCAGTGGCAATGGATAATAATCCCAGAGAGATTAAAAGATTCTTGAACAACTTTTTTGTAGCCCATGAAATTTTTTCTGGTAAGAAAAATTTTGAGGCCAAGGAGTTGATCTTTTCTGGTAAGAAAAATTTTGAGGCCAAGGAGTTGTTACTAATTCAAGCCATTCATTTACGATGGAACAAGTTTTATAACATATTAGTAAAATCAGATGATTCCTTCTTTAAGGGATTAGATAAGTATCTGAAGATGGATGACGAAACACGTTTGAAGAGTTTGGATTTATACGAAGGAAAAAAAGACGAAGGTGATATGAGGGTATGGAAAGTGTTACGAGATTTTAAAACAGATTCGGATTTATGGAATTTTTTGGTACAAAATTCAGATACTTTAAGGAACGTACGGGATTGGAATATCTATAGAAGTGCTATAGAAATGGCTGTAGAACCAACTAACATACATAAGAAAACCATAAACTATGAAGCTGTAAAGTTACTTCAAAGTGGAAAGATTAATGAGTTCAATGATAAAAGGGCGATTGAATTTAAGATTTTATCTATGAGAGAAGCGGATTTGAGGGATGCGGATTTGAGGGATGCGGATTTGAGGGATGCGGATTTGAGGGATGCGGATTTGAGGGATGCGGATTTGAGGGATGCGGATTTGAGGGATGCGGATTTGATGGGTGCTAATCTAAGTGGTAGTGACCTTGATGGTGCGGATTTGATGGGTGCTAATCTAAGTGGAGCGGATTTGATGGGTGCTAATCTAAGTGGTGCTCGACTGGTGGGCACTAATCTTGGTGGTGCTGATTTAGTAGGAGCCCGTCTTTGGGGAGCTAATCTAGTGAGCACTCGTCTATGGGGAGCTAATCTAAGAGATGCTCATTTAGTGGGTGCCAAATTGGTTGGAGCTAATCTAGGTGGTGCCCGACTGGTAGGGGCTAATCTAGGTGGCGCTCGACTGGTAGGGGTTGATCTTGGTGGCGCTGATCTTAAGCATACTGAACTAACAAACTCAATTATAATAAATCCTAACTATGAATCGTTAACCGTAAATTCCAGTACAGAATTTAATAATGCTACAATCGATGATTCCCAATTTATTGATTATATAACCCAGTATACTAGAAACGTGCCTCAGAAGATTAAGGATAAGAAGAAGTTGAGAAGAGAGTTGGCTAAAAAAGGCGTTAGCGAAGAAAATATCGAAGATCTATTGACTATTTCAAAACTTCCTGAAGAATGAGATAGATAATCGCTAAATTCATCTTAAGCGGTTCGTGGCTATGTATGGTCAAATTTGCAGGACAGTTTCGCTATACACTCATGACTCATTTGGCTATTTCTTGTATGTATAAAATGTATTTAACATTCTATCAATGGTCGGTAGATATTTTGAAAATCTCTCATTATCTGATTTGTAAGTCACCAAAAATGCCTTAGTGTCTTCCTTAAACCAGATCTGCATTGCCTTTCGCACATTTTGAGTGTTATCGGTTGCCGTAAACATAATCATATGCGCTGGGTGTCCTAGAAAAATGGTTTCAACAGATTCCTGCGCTTGAAAGTCTGGATATAGTTTTTTGAGGGTACTAAGTTGGTTCTGTGTTATCGAAGCCAGTGTCGTATTTGATCCTACTTGTATTACCATAACACCAAGATCTGCCGGATTTGTATCAGAATTACTCTCTTTCGGAGCATGAAATGTAACCGATTTGTCAATGTGTTGGGCCCTATCCCAATCATGAGGGTAATTTATACTAAATCCAGTAATAAGATCATCATATGTAAGAAATTCTGATTCAAAGGATATAGGAATTATCGGATTTTCCTGAAATGAGCCAGATGCCAGGTTATGATCAAGATATTCAATAGTCAGAAAGATTGAGAAAACTGAAAGAACTGATAATGCAATTGATATTCTGCTCTGATTAATATCATCAAATATTGATGCCATCTATTTTCTAGTATTGATCATGTACAGACTCTTAAATATTCTTAGAATGCTTGTCATATTATCAACAAAATCAATAATATGAAATGAATGTACCTTATCGGTAAAGATTGTTACTAGATAACAGTAAATTTATGGATGAGTATCTTGATCTGAATTTGGGTGTAAATTTCTTAAAATGTTCTATTATTACCGTTAGGTTATCTTGATTTTAGTCTCTTTACAAGTTGCATTCTCGCATTAATTAGATGAATTTGCTCTTCAAGTAATTTCTTGTAACCCTTCAAGAGCTTTTCTTCATCACGGTAATTTCTCTTTTTAATTTCCGTCATGGTATCTTCAAAACCCTGGATTACATTTTCTACATAACCACCAAGAGCTTGGATATCTCTTGCATCTCTCTTTGCTCCCACGGTAAATGTTTCTTCAGCCTTGTCTCTGATTTCTTGAGCTTTCTTGCCAATGGAAAGAATCACATCTTTGAATGAATTAGTAGCATCCTTTAGACTATTTACTATCAAGTCATAATCTTCGATCTTGACGTTTAAATTTGATTTTCTAATTGTTTTTTCTGAAATTATCGATTTATTACTGTTGTCGTTAGTTGGAATTTCAGAGTCTGACCCTTCATTTTGAATATTAGTATCCTCATCCGTAATCGATTCACTCACTTTGTCTTCTGAGTTAGTTCCATTTTTGATGGTTTTCTTCATTGAGTAATAGTACAAATGTAAACCAGATATATAATCGTGAGATTCAGGCATTTCAATCCTAATTTCTTGTTTTAAAAGTTACAAGTTTTTCTAAAATTAAAGAATTAGTGAACCCGACACAATATGAGGTGGATATTTTTTTTAATCAGATAACGTGTTTTAGATTTAAATTATCCTTTAGGCTAACGGTTTTTTATGTCTGAAGTACAACAGAATACACAACCACAAAGAGATGGACCCCGCGATTCTATATACATAGGCAAGAAACCACTGATGGCATATGTGACATCTACACTTATTCAACTAGCAAATCAACCAACAGTTACCATAAAAGCAAGAGGCTTAAGTATTGGAAGAGCAGTCGATGTTTCACAAATAATTCTAAAGAGAATGGAAAATGCAGGGTACACAATAGGTGATGTTAGAATTGGGTCAGAAACGCTCCAAGCAGAAGATGGCAGAACAAGGAATGTCTCTACAATAGAAATTGAAGTAAAGAAAGCATAGGAGCTTTCTCCTTACTTTTTGTTATTATATCAATCAAGTTTGATAATTGGAAAAAATTGCAGCGCTTTATCTTGCCCATCTCAATCCAGTTACAAATTCCCATGAAAAAATAATTTCTCAACTATCTAAAGATTATCATGTGTATGTTTTTCCAGTAGTTTTTCTAAAAGAAGGTAGAGAAGTAAATACAAGAACTTTCCCCTTTCCTTATCAATTGAGGAAGAAGATGCTACTAAGCTTGTTTAATGGCCATGACAATATAGAAATTTTGCCTAATTATAGATTCATATCTCCATTTATCAAATATCTTCCACCAATTCTCTCACCATATTCATGGTCGTTGCGAAGAGGAATCTTACGTTATGTGGTGGAAGACCGATTTATTTCGTATACTGGCGACAAGGCTGAGAGGATAGCTTTGCGGTTCTATAATCTTCATCCTATAAAGGCAAAAAGGCTCGAAATATCTTCATCAAATGTAAAAGAATTATTGTACAGAGAAGCGCTAGAAGACCTAAGAAAGGATGAGTTTACCCGAAATCTGAAAAATGGTTTGAATCACTCAAATCATAACCACCACAAGAATCAGAACGGAGATCAAGTTAGTGAACCCTCCAAAGAATCATGGCAAAAAATGGTACCAAAGAACGTTGTAAATATAATTATGGAGAACTGGAAAATTGTCGAAAAATATGCTCAATCTGCAGACAAAACTATCAAAATTTTTGGAATGAAGATCCCTGAAGAAGGTCTTCTCAACTAGAAGTCCTCAATACACAAGATTCGAATACTTTTATTATCCAATTATTGACTTGCCATTATGAAGGATAAGGGTGTAGACTTTGTTTGGTTCGATGGACAATATCTCAAATGGGAAGAGGCCAAGGTTCCAATCTTTGTACATGCCCTTCACTATGGAACGGCGGTCTTTGAAGGAATCCGTGCATATCCATCTGATGACAATTTATACATATTCAGACTCAAGGAACATATGGATAGACTCCGTAAATCAGCTAATGTCTATTCCTTTACGACAAAATTTTCTGCTGACGAACTTTGCAAAGCTGCTGTAGACTTAATTCGAAAAAACGGTATAAGAGAATCGTGTTACATAAGGCCACTTACATTTGTTGGTATGCATGGAATAGATCTAAATGTAACCAAGAATTCTCCGACACATACAACAATCATAATTTTCCCATTTGCAAAATATTTTAAGGGCGATGGGATCTCTGCATGCATTTCTTCTTGGAGAAGAATTGACGATGAGTCCATACCTCCGATGGCAAAGGCTTCTGGCAATTATCTTAATTCTGTACTAGCTACTCAAGAATGCAGACGAAATGGATATGACGAATCCATACTTCTTGATAGGAATGGATGTGTCAGCGAAGCATCTGGAGAAAATATTTTTGTAGTTAGAAATGGAAAACTTCACACACCCCAGTTATCAGATTCAATATTAGAAGGAATTACAAGAAATACTGCCATAACAATTGCAGGGGAGTTGGGGTACGATGTTGTTGAACGTCCTATCTCGAGGACAGAATTGTATCTTGCTGATGAGATATTTCTAACGGGAACTGCTGCTGAAATTATTGCAATTACAAAGATCGATGGAAATATAATTGGAAATGGAAGAGAGGGGATCATGACAAAAAGTATAAGAGAAAATTATGAAAGAATTGTGATTGGAAAATCTGAAAAATTTATGGGATGGCTAACGCCAACTTGGTAAGAAAGAAGAACAGTGGTTCAAAAATTGGCGTAATTGGAGTAGGCGGTTGGGGAAAGAATCATGTTAGGGTTCTCTACAACATGGGAGTCCTTGGAGCTGTTTGTGATCTGTCTGCAGATCGTGCAAAAGAAATAGCAGAAAAATACGATACAAAATTTTATTCTTCTATAAAGGATCTTTTTTCTAACGAACGAGGATTGGATGCCTGTCTAGTATGTACACCTACTAAATCACATCTGTCAGTAGTAAAGGAGGTAATTCAAAATGGTTGCCATGCATTTGTGGAAAAACCTCTTTCATTTTCATCAAGGGAATGTGAAGAGATGACTGAATTGGCCGACAAAGCCAAGGTGAACTTGACGTGCGGATATGTTGAAAGATTTAATCCTGCTGTTCAGGATTTGAAGAATATAATTCAACAACAGGCATACGGTGATCTTTTGATGATGGAGTTCCACAGGGAAAACAGAATGCCTCTACATATCAAGGATGTGGGCGTAATTTATGATACATCAGTTCACGACATCGATACTGCAATGTTTCTTTTCGGCAAGGGTCCAAAAATGGTTTTTGCTAGAGCGGGAAAAAAATTTCATTTGTTCGAGGATTTCGCAACAATAATGCTGGGATTTGAAGATCAAAAGGTTGCGATAATTGCATCGAATTGGGTGACTCCAAGGAAGGTTAGAACATTCTCTGCCGTATGTACGGAAGGTACTGTAAACGGTGATTTTATTACGCAAGAGATAAGAATTGATCATGGTGACGCAACCATTATTCCCAGAAGACAACAGTTTCAGGAACCTCTTGTGTTAGAATTACAGAGTTTTGTTGAAGTAATAGAAGGTAGGAGGAAACACCCAGTTGTTACCTCTGTGGAAGCCACAAATGTGACAAAAGTTGCTGAAGCAGCACTTCTTTCGAGTGAAACAGGTTCACCAATTTATTTGGAATTGAGATGAAATAAAAAGATGTGCTAACCATGAAGTAATCATGAGACGATCTATGCTAGACATCCTTGCATGTCCTATAGATAAGTACTATCCATTGGAATTGATTGAAATTGATACTGCTGAAGATAAAATTATTAAAGAAAATGTGATAAAAGAGGGAATACTTTTTTGTTCGCAGTGTTCAAGGTTTTATCCTATTATTGAAGAAATTCCTGTTATGTTGCCAGATGAGCTACGTGACAAAGAAAAAGATATTCAGTTTTTACAGAAATGGCAGGAAAAAATTCCCAGCAAAATCATTAAAAATGGAAATCCTTGGCATTTGTAAAGGTATTTGAGAATCGTGAAGGAACTATAAAAATTGGATAGATATAGCATGATATTAGATATGGGAGAAGGTAAAATATGAAAATGAATAGTAATAATTTGATAAACTTTATTTCAGAAACTGCGAAAATAGGAAAGAACGTAAAGATTTGGCACTTCAGCTACATTGGTAACAATAGTGAGATAGGGGACAATGTTTCTATTGGTTCACTTGTGCATATAGATTATAATGTAAAAATAGGAGACAATACAAGAATTGAGGGGTCTGTATATATTCCGCCGTTAACTACCATTGGAAAAAATGTATTCATAGGACCTTGCGCGACATTTACAAATGATCCTTATCCAATGAGTCCAAAAATGACAGGAGTTGTAGTAGAGGATGGTGCGATAGTTGGAGGGAGAGCTGTATTTAAGGCCGGGATAACGGTTGGAAAAAACAGTGTAATTGCAATGGGAGCCGTTGTAACAAAAGATGTGCCCCCCAATGTTGTTGTAATGGGCCACCCGGCAACGGTAAGATATTCAAGAGAGGAATACGATCAAAAGAAGAAGAATTGGAATTCCTAGATCTTATAATCATTTACGTAATCAAAAATAATTTCTTGATTCATATCATTCAATATTCATGACTTCTGTCCAACAATCATTGCAGAAATCCTCATCATTTACAATTTTTCGTTGAAGATTCACGTCTTTTTCGTCATATATTTTGAGACACATAACACAAATAGACATTGTATAATATACGTGCTTTTGACATATTAACATTGTGTAAAAATTTTATGATATTTGTTTGTTTTCTAATT
>Ga0105092_10000254_pt1 | contig 27208 bp, 28 predicted proteins | sample PPLLak2March2015_FD_87021 | JGI IMG/M metagenome (GOLD analysis project Ga0105092, IMG submission 87021) | Freshwater sediment microbial communities from Prairie Pothole Lake near Jamestown, North Dakota, USA - PPLs Lake P7 Core (1) Depth... | ecosystem: Environmental > Aquatic > Freshwater >... | reverse complement strand
CCGACTCCTGCAGGGATTTCGGTCGATGACCGAACGACGCACACCACCGGACGTACCTGTGGAGGACCTCACCGAGGCGATCCGGCAGCGTGACGAGCTGCTCGCGATCGTCTCGCACGATCTCCGCAACCCGCTCAGCGCGATCGATCTCGCTGCGTCGATGCTCGAGGACCAGGGTCCCGACCCGACGACGCAGAAGCAGCTCGCGATCATCCGCCGGGCGACCCAGCGCATGGAGCATCTGATCCGCGACCTGCTGGACGGGAAGAAAGTCATCCCCAGCAGCATGGGAAAAGAGGTGGACAGGGTCAGGGCCGCCGTCGACCTCCTCCAAGAAGGCTCCGTGGCTCTGGTGAGCAGCGGAGACCCCAACGTCTACGGCATGGCCGGGCTTGGCCTGGAGATGGCACCGCGGCCCGCCGAGGTCGAGGTCGTGCCCGGCGTCACGTCGTTTACCGCAGCCGCCTGCCTTGCCGGCCTGGCCTTCCGGGAGACGGTGGCCGCCATAAGCCTCAGCGACCTGCTCACGCCCTGGCACGACATCGAGGACCGCCTGCGCCTATCAGCAGAATTCGAAATGCCGGTCGCCCTTTACAATCCCCGCAGCAAGAGACGTGACTGGCAGCTCATCCGCGCCCTGGACCTCTGCGGCAATAGAAAAGTACTGGTTGCAAAGGACGTGGGCCGCGAGGAGCAAGAGCTGTTCTGGACCTCATCGCGTGAGTTGATCGAGAACGAAGCCCTGCGCGAGAAGATCGACATGACCACGCTTGTTATCCTATGCGGCAAGGGCACCTTTTGGGGAGCTGCCGGATCTGAGGCAATGATGAACGTGGTGGGTATCGGACCCGGTGATCGAAAGCATCTGACTCATGAGGCGGAAAGCATCCTGAAAAGCTCCGCCAGGATCTTCGGCGCACAGAGGTATCTTGAGCAGATATCAGACATTTCCGCAGCCGAGAAAGTCAACCACCCCGGCCCCTGCCCGGAGAGAATGGCTGCCCGCTTTCGTGAGGCTGCGGCCCTGGCCAAGGAGGGCCAAAAAGCCGCCATCCTCACGGGCGGCGACCCCAGCATCTTCAGCTCCGGCTGGAGGATAGTAGAACAGGCACAGGCAGCGCTCCCTGCGGTTCCCGTCCATGTTTCACCCGGAGTTAGCGCCTTTTCCTCCGTGGCCGCCAGGGCGGGAGCGCCACTGGTCAACGACTTTGCTCTCCTCTCCGAGCCGGGAGATCCTGCAAGAGTGGCGCTGCTTGCCGCCGCCGGCTACGCGGTTGTCGCCTACAACGTGAAGGGGCATGAGATCGCATCCCTCCTGCGTGACATCGACCCGGCGCGCCCCTGCGTCCTGGCCAGGGATGTGGCGAGGACAGGGGAGGAGATGATGATATTGACGGCGGAGGACCTCATGGCCGCAAATCCCGGCGGCTTCCGCTTCACGCTACAGGTAGCCTCCGCCAATTCCTGCATCAAGGACGGAAGGATAATCACCAAAAGAGGATATCAGACAAAGTATAGCTACTAAATTTTGACTTTGAGTTGGATTTCCATGATCGAGAATTATACGGACATCGGGGCCACCACGGCGGAGGCCATGCGGATCAGCACAAAAAGCCGCAAGCTCATCTCCGAGCTGATCGGGGACAATTCGATAGAGGATCGGGTCCGGCAGCGCTGCGTCATCGCCACCGGAGACCCGGCTGTTGCCTATATTCTCTCCTTCCATAACAATCCCGTCGAGGCCGGCCTGCGAGCCCTGCAAAAAGGCGCCTCGATATTCGTGGACATCAATATGATGCAAGCGGGAGTGGTAAAGAAGGGCCACCAGAGCAACGTTGTGGTCATGATCGGCCAGGGCGACGAGCAGGCTGTGGCCAGAGGAATCACCCGCTCCTCGGCAGGAGTCCTGGCACTGAAGGAGAAGCTGTCCGGCTCCATAATCGCCATCGGAAACGCGCCATCCGCTCTGCTGACGCTGTGCGAACTCATGGAATCCGGCGAGGTCCTGCCGGAGCTGGTGATCGGCGCGCCGGTGGGCTTCGTCAATGCCGCCGAGAGCAAGGAACGACTGCGTAAGATCAATGTGCCCTCCATCTCCGTGGTGGGAACTCGCGGCGGGACGCCTATTGCCGTCGCGGCCTTGAACGAGATCATCAACACCTATGCCCGAAACAGTCACTGATCCGGTCACGCTCTTTCCCATCCCTGCCTCATGGATTGAGCACTGCCAAGATGCGCAGGCTTTGCAGAAGATTCGGAGCGGACGCTTTGTCCTGCTCTCCAACGGCGAACTAATCCGACGCGGCCTGACTACGGGCACCACCGCCGCCGCAGCCTGCAAGGGAGCGATTCTCTCCCTGAAGAAACCCATCGATTCGGTAAGCGTCGCGACTCCCGCAAAGATTGATGTCTCGATGCCCGTCGTGGGCAGGAATGGTTACTGCATAGCGGTAAAGGACGGAGGCGACCATCAGTTCGACGTCACCGCAGGACTTGAGATAGTTGCCGAGGCCGAAATTGGCCTTAAAACGGAACTTGTACCGGGAAAAGGCATAGGCAGAATCATGGCATCGGGCTTATGCGACGAAATCGGAAAACCGGCCATAAGCCAATCGGCACGCCGACAGATTATGGCAGCAATCGAGGAAGGACTGAAGGAAACGGGCCTTGAAGCGGCCAGGATTGAATTGAGCATCCCCAGAGGCCGGGAGCTGGCCGAAAAGACCCTCAACCTGCGACTGGGAATCGTGGGCGGCATCTCCATCCTGGGCTCGACCGGCTTCGTGGAGCCCTGGAACGATCACCTCATCGAGGACCGCGCCGAAGAGCTGCGGGGCGCTGGAAAAGTGGTCGTGACCACGGGAAGGATCGGCCTCAAGTTCAGCCGCGTCCTGTTTCCCGATCACAAAGCCGTTCTCATGGGCAGCCAGCTCGATCGACTGGCATTTGATGAAGACCAGGAGAGCATCCTTTGCGGCCTGCCCGCGCTCATTCTCAAATGGGCCTGGCCAGAGGTTCTGGAAGGGACTGGCTACGGAACAGTGGCCGAAATGGCGGAAAAGGAACCGGGCAACAAGAACATCATTCTGGCGCTGGAAAAGGCCAAGATGAGACTGCCGAGCACCCGCATAGTATTGCTGAGAAAAGATGGAAGCATTCTCAGAGATGTGCCTTGACTGAAAGGAAAGTGGTGTGATTATGATCATCGTGGGAGTTGGCGCGGGACCCGGCATGTTGACCGAGGAAGCGATCTCTGCCATCCGGGACGCTTGCCTCATCTACGGCTCGGAGAGATCCATCGACCTCATCAAAGACCATGTCTTGCCCGGCTGCACTGTTTTGGTCATCGAGGACTACAAGAAACTGCGCACACTTCCCGAGGACGCGCTGGTACTGAGCACGGGCGACCCCATGCTCTCCGGCCTTGGATACCTGGAAGGAAGGGTCATTCCCGGCGTTTCCAGTATGCAAGTGGCCTGCGCCCGCCTGAAGATCAGCCAGCTGAAAGTGGTGCCTATAACCGTACATGGTCGCAAGATGGACCCAGAAGCGATTGCTTTTGAGCTGGAAAGGGGAAAGAGCGTCTTTTTGATATCGGACGAGAAGACCGATCTGGAAGGGCTCTGCCGCTATCTGGAGTCGCGCGGGCTTTCCCGGAGCGTGGCCGCTATGACGGACCTCGGCTACCCGCAAGAAAGAATCAGCCGGGGGAGCACAGCCACCCCGCCCCAGGCACCGGGCCTCTCCTGCATCTTTATAGGTGATCTCTAAGCCTTCACCTTCAACGGGCACTCGATTGCCCGACTTCGCGCTCTTCGCGGCTTCGCGTGAACCGGGATCGCACGCAAAGGCGCTATAGACGCGAAATCCCGATGGCGTTCATGATTTTAGGTTCTTGAGAATAGGCACGAGTCACACGCGAGCCACGCCATTATTTTAGCGTCAGGAAAGAAAGACAATTCTTGCTAAATCCTGATTGATTTCCCGCATTTTCCGATGACGCATGAAACCCTTTTGGAAGCCCGAAAAAAAAAGCTGCAGGCCGGTTCACGGACTGCAGGTCTTGCAGGGAAGGTAGCCCTGTTTTTGCGCATCCTCGATGCCGGCAAAGAAAATCTTGTTTTCCGGCTTGATCTTCAAAGCATAGCGGCAGTCGGGCCGGTGGTACTTCTTGGAGGTCTTGCTACCCACCAGTCGAGACTCTTCTTCCCCTGGCCTGCCCGAAGATGCATTAAGAGCAAGAGACCGGCCAGCCTGAGAGGATGAACTGTTGTTGCCCAATGAGCTGTTATTATCGGAGTAGGGGTCATGATCCGCCTTTGCATCCTGCTCCGGCCCTTTCTTTGCCGCGGTTGCTTCTTTTAGCCCATAATTCCCGGAAGAGCCTGAAGTTTCATTTTCAGCTCTGGGCTTTGGCTCATTCACGGAAGGCTTATCGTCGAAGGCACTTGATTTCACGCTCTCTACCTTCGCCCTCTGAGCCGGCTCTTCGCGATCTTCCTTAACTTCAGCTTTTTCCTGTAAAAGTTTTTCTTCTTGCTGCTTTTGCACGGCGATCTTCCCTTCTGTTCGCTCTGACGGAGCTGAGACAGAGGCGGGAGATTTCTCCTCCCAGACTGAAGCGAGGCGGCATCCTCTGGTCTCGGAGTACACGAGACCTTGCGGGCCGGTGACTTCAAGTCTGCAATCATAGCTGCCTTTCCGGATTTTCATGTTCTTCGAGATCTCAAAGCCGTGATCTTGGCCCGGCTCGACTGCAAGGAGGAGATATTTCGTGCCAACAACCGCTCTGCCGCCCTGCAGTAGAGTGGCATTGAGCAGAAGATAAGGTATGGTGCTGTTGCCTGCAAAAGCTAAATTTCCTGTAACTCGAAAGAGATCGCTTTGCACCTGTGAATTGTAATCAACCAGCAAGCGTGAAGGCGATAGAGCGCTCTCCCGCTCATCCGGCTCGCCAAGCTGCTCGGCAGACCGACTTTCTGTTAGACCCTTTGCTGCCTGACTTCCCAAATCCTGGCCTTCTTCAAACCGGCTTTCTGGAACCAGAGAAGAGGACGAATCAAGCTGCTCAGGCTTCTCGATGCAGCCGGACATGATGAGCAAGATGAGAATGACGGCGCATAAAGATGCGGATATTCCACACTTTCTAAAAAAAATTGTTACCAATTGGTCAACCCCTTTATTTCCAGTGGAGACTTTTTAGTTGGAACTCAGACATGGTTTGAATTACAATTTGTCCTATGATCTTATGAAATGCGATCTCGCCAAAAATGAACTCACCAAATGCGATCTCGTTAAATTTAGTTTCATAAAATATTATTTCTATCATGGTCCCATAAAAATGATCTCATGAAAGGGAGCGAAATACCTTGAGCAACCCTTCCACACAGTCCAGCTGCTTCTTCAGCTTATCCAGATCCTGCTCCTCCTCCAGACCTCTGGTGAGAGCGGCCAGCTTGCGAAGCAATGCAGCACGCAGATCTTCCTGTGCCCGGCCAAGATCAAGCTCGGTTTGCTGACCGCTCTGCAGCACGCTTCCTGTCGCAGACGGAATAGAGGAAGACACCTGTCGCTGCATTCCTGGCTTTTTGACGGCACCAAATCCCGCAAGCTCCTGGCTCGGCGCTTTCTCTTCCGGGATGACCAGCCCACTCGGCTGAGCAGTCTGCGCCCTCTCCTGCCCCCCCTGCATGGGAGGCTCGCTATCCGCAAATGAGCAAACAGGGCATACAACCTCTCCCTGGCAGCGAAAGAGCGGTGCGCCGCAGTCATGATGAGTGGCCAGCATTGTGCAGCCCCGCTCCAAGAGCCTGGTAATCTTCTCTAAAACCTCGTCCTCATCCATCTTCTTTCACCTGCTCCACATACGTTTAAATACAACAACCATACCATCACTGCTTAACTGATTAAGACGGACATCGTCATTAACCTTTTTACCACAAATGAAGGTGGAGATTCTATGACAGCTGAGAAAGTCCTTAACCAATGTGTTGAAGTTTTAGAACGCATCATGAGTGATGATGCTGTCCCAAGGAATATCCGGCGCTCCGCAGAGGGCGTTAAGGCTATCCTCATGGACGGAAAAGAAAGTGAGGCAGTAAAAGCTGCTTCAGCCATATCCATACTCGATGAAATTAGCAACGACCCTAATATTCCTCTTCATACCAGAACTTTGATCTGGAACGTGGCCAGCCAGCTTGAGACCATACCCGTGGCCTAAAGCCAACTGGCTTTTATATTATCGGTTTGCGAACAAGCATTTTGTATTTTGTCAAAAGATTCCTTGATTACGGGATTAACCTAGGCAGCTATCCAAAAGCTAATAGACTCAGAGCAATAGCCAAAGCCGCAATCAAAAAATCAATATCTTTAAGCGACGGCTCAACATAATCTAAGCGCTAGGAAAAAAATTTGCATGATTTATCAGCATTGAACCAATGCGATGTCTTTTTACGGCGATGAAAGATAGCTGTAATTGATAGCAAAGACTTTGGATAGGAACACGAGACAGAAGGGAGACCGTATGATTTCCACTGGAGATTTTAGTGTGACGCGCAAGGTGCTCCTGTTTGCAGGCTGCTCAAAGAAAAAATTTATGGAAAAGATCTTTTGCATTGGTTTTTGTTCAGCTTCCAAGCATCTCGATTTTGGCTTTTTTATACCATCAGCTATTAAACTTGATTTTAAATCTTATTTCCAAATCTGGTTATCAAATCTGGATCTCGATTCCTGAATCTGATTTGATATGAAAATGGGCCTCACGCATATCGACGTAACCTCTCCTATCTGCGATTCAGGTCTTTGATAACGCCTTCATGCCATGACCCATTTTCATGCCTCATGGGTGCCTAACCAGGCATGACGGTTTCAATATAGAACCTTGCCCTGAAGCTCACCATCGTCCCATGAGTTCCTCGAATGTGACTAAACTCAATTTAACTTGTTTTAATAACTATTGTCAAGCGCAAAAGAAATGAAGCACATAATCGCCATGATGAGCTTCATTGATTAGTGCAAATCTTTCGGTTTTTTTGTAATCAGACTTGTGTTTAGCAGTTTATCTTTATCATGCTTAAATCGCAAATACCCGTTTGGCCGAAAAAATAGAAGTAAATTTATTCAATTTATTTTATCATAATCTACCTGACCTAGTTTCTGCTCGTTAAATTACTCCTCATTGCTTCGCGACTTTGAACCCCGAAGTCATCAAAATTGCTCTTGAAAACGGTCAATGTAGTCCTCAGATCATTGTCATTTAGGGACTCGAACTCAGATCACTAAAATAAAAACGTCATATTTTATACGCAAATTTATCAACGGCAAGACTTAAATACAAGCAAGAAGATAGCCTTAAATGACTAATTTTATTTCATTATCAATCAAAAGAAAAATTCGTTAATTTTATTTCGTCTCCAGTGGAAATCATGGGGTGAGGGGCTAAAGTTCCAGTGGAAATCAAGGGGAGTTCACCATAACTCTTAATATCCCTCAAGACGAAGAAAGGATGTTCTAGGGGAATTATCTTGGTGTCTATGTCAGGAGGGTTATTTGCCGACTTATTGGCGCAAGGAGGCATATTCCAAACAAGAGATGTTTTGCGCCCAACTTATACGCCTAGCGAGTTGCCTCACAGAGGAGAGCAGATCAACAGCCTGGCATCTGTTTTAGTCCCAGCGTTGAGAGGAGAGACTCCTTCCAATGTTCTCATCTATGGAAAGACCGGCACAGGAAAGACCGCCGTAGCCAAGTACGTAGGCAAAGAGCTTGAAGAAGCCGGCATCGGCGACATGAAATGCACAGTCATCTACATCAATTGTGAGGTTGTAGACACACAATACAGAATCCTGGCCCATCTGGCAAGGCATTTCGACAAAGAGATCCCCATGACCGGCTGGCCTACGGATCAGGTCTATGCCGAGTTCAGAAATGCTCTGGACGACGAGAAGAGAGTTGTTGTAATAATGCTGGACGAAGTGGACAAGCTGGTTCGCAAGGGAGACGATGTACTCTACAATCTCTCCCGAGTCAACTCAGATCTGCTTCGTTCCAGAGTAAGCATCATTGGCATCTCCAACGACCTGAAATTCACCGAGTTCCTGGATCCGAGAGTCAAGAGTTCCCTTGGCGAGGATGACATCATCTTTCCGCCCTATAATGCCGAACAGATAAGAGAGATCCTGGAACAAAGGGCAAAGCTGGCTTTTCGTACCGGAACTTTGCAGGAAGGCGTCATTCCTTTATGCGCAGCCTTTGCTGCTCAAGAGCATGGAGACGCCCGCAGAGCCCTGGACCTACTGCGTATCTCCGGAGAGCTGGCGGAAAGATCACGCTCAACGATTGTCGCCGAGGATCACGTGCGCTCTGCTAGAGAGAAGATCGAGCAGGACAGGGTTGAAGAGGTCATCAAGACCTTGCCCACTCAGTCCAAGCTAGTACTCTACAGCATAGTCCTGCTGGAAGAGCTGGGCACCAGGAACATCACCACCAGTGCCGTCTACAATATGTATAAGCAGCTTTGTCCCGTGGTCGAGACCGATTATCTGACGCACCGCAGAATCACCGATCTCATCGCGGAGCTGGACATGCTGGGCATTTTGCACACTATTGTGGTCAGCAAGGGCAGATACGGTCGCACCAAGGAGATCACTTTGAGCGTTTATCCCGGCAAGCTCAAGGCCACGCTGCAACAGGATTATCGCTTGAAGGTTCTTGGCAATGTTAACGTGCCCCTTCAATCCCGGCTGGGGCTTTAGCTTTTTTTGTCGGAACGGTTTTGCTCGGGCTCTGACCCAAATCTATTTCCCTAAAAAGCGGCTGATAGGCTTTCGGAGGTTCGGATTTATGAAGCTGTTAGTCTGTCTTATGCTTGTCATTTTTGTCGTTGGAACAGCAGTCTCTGCGCAGGTAGGCGGCTCGACCGGCAAAGTGCTTCTCTTGGGAAGCATGAACAAGGGAATTGTGGATCAGAACAATACCTTGAACCAAACCAATAGCACGAATAGCACAAATCAAACCAGCACTTCGGTTGAGATAAACAGTCAAATGAGGCCCGTGCCGGCCATAAACAAATACAAGAGCGCGAGCATGCCCAACAATATCCAAGCAAATACGATTGCGTATCAATTCACGACTTGAGAATTGCAGTTTAAAGAAGGAGGGCAAAGCCGAGGTAGAAGCACTAGTGAGGATATGCGCGATTTTCGACTTCGCCCTGCAAAATGGCATTTGCCATTCGACCATAAAAAAAGGTGGTACAAAATTCGGATTTTGCCAGGTTTTCAGTGCTGCCGCAATTTCGCCGGGCGTCTCAGATAGGTACTGGACAAGCAGGAGGGAGGGCAAAGTCGATGTCGAAACAGGTAGGAGGATAAAAGATGGTCATAGCCGACTTTTGCCCGACTCCTAATCGACGTTCGACGATATAAATGTATGGTACACTTCGTTGATGTCTCTCTTCTATCGAGTGATACGTTGTGTATTGCCTGTATTCTTTCCTTATTTTCATTCCACGCTATCGGTGCTCTCATCATTTGTCGGGGTGCGGCGGCGGTCTATCTGCGGGTGAACGTGAAGTTTCAGGTTTCTCGCAGTCTATCCTTTTCTTGAGTGGTCAATTTCATGACGCTACGAAAATGATCGGAAACGTCGTGACCCGTTGTTTCGCAGGACTCTAGTTTTTCTCTGAGAAGCTGCTTTAGCGAAAATTGAAGTGCATAATATAATCCCCTTGCTAAAAAAACAATAATAAACTAATATTTATATGCGCCGATCGGGATTCGAACCCGAGTTTAGGCGTTGGCAACGCCTAGTGATAACCGCTACACTATCGGCGCTTATCTGTTGCACGAAGCATCCCCTCCAATAACCTTCTAGTCTAAAAACATTGCGGGTAAAACGGCCCGCTGGCGCGGTCCCATCCTCGGTCTGCACACCCTTTATCTACCTTGAGCCGGACGTTCTTATAGGTGAGTTCGCTTGCATGATGTCGTCATAGTAGGAGCAGGCCCCGCAGGGTTGACCGCAGCCATGTATTGCGCGAGAGGCGGAAAGCAGACGCTGGTCCTCGGCAATATCTACGGCTCGCAGCAGTCTATGGGCGGCCTCTACGAGAACTATCCCGGCTTTCCTGATGGAATTCAGGGAATAGAGCTCTCGGAGAGGATGCTGGCCCAGGCGCAAAAGTACGGCGCGGAGAACCAGACGGAACAGGTGGAGAAGATCGTGCATCTGGGAGACTTCTTCCGCTTGAAGACGGAGAATTGGCAGTATGAAGCGCGAGCCGTCATCCTGGCTATGGGTGCCGGCCACCGTCTTATGGGCGTTCCGGGTGAAATGGAGCTGACGGGGCGCGGGGTCTCCTATTGCGTGCACTGTGACGGCGCTCTCTTCAGGAATAAGGCTGTGGCTGTGGTAGGTTACGGCAACGGTGCCGCTCGCGCCGTCATCTATCTGGCCAACATCTGCGCCAAGGTCCATCTCCTCACAGCGCGAGAGGCGCTCGTGGCAGAGGCGGTCTATCTGGAGCGCATAAAGGGTTTATCCAACTATGTGCCGACCTTTGGTGCCGAGATCACGAAGATTCAGGGCGATCAGTTTGTGACGGGCATTGAGTTCAATGCCAGGAATTCACCCCGTTCCCTCAAGGTGGATGGGGTCTTCGTGGAGATGGGCATGAAGCCTAACAAGGAGCTGGCCGAATCTCTGGGATTGGAAACGACGCCGGGCGGATTTGTGAAGGTCAACCGGCTCAATCAGGAGACAAGCATGCCGGGCGTTTTCGCAGCAGGAGACCTGACGGGCGGAAGGCTGCAGGTCGCGACGGCTGTGGGTACCGGGGCATCAGCGGGCATCAGCGCATTGCAGTATTTGGGATAGACTGGAATAGAATAGGATAGATCTGCGCACAAGTGCTGCACCAAAAGAGCGTATCAATCCCGCCGGTTGGCAGGAAAGCCCAGCATGCAGCAAGCAAACCCTGGAACAGGATAGATTCAATGTATCAAGGAGATAACTGGAGATAATGGCCAGAAGTGAGAGATCGGAAAGAAAGCTGGATCTGACGAAGCCGGTTACCGTCTGGCGTTCGCAGGACCTGGTAGACGGATGCGAGACTGCGAGCTTGACAATGATCCTTCGCACCGTCGGTTGCCGATGGAACCGCTGCACCATGTGCGGCTATGCCGGCGAGGGCGCGCCCGCATCCGCGGAGGATCTGGTGGCCCAGTTTGAGAATGCCATGCAAAGATCCTCGCCCGAGGTCGGAGTGGTCAAGATCTACACCAGCGGCAGCTTCCTGGACCCGCAAGAGATGCCGGTGGCAGCGCGCGACGAGATATTGCGCCGTCTGGAAGCCGCAGGAATCCGGAGATTGGTCATCGAGACCCGGCCCGAGTATGTAACGGACGAGCGTGTGGAAGCGTGCCTCTCTCACCTGCAGACCGAGTTTGCCGTGGGCCTTGAGACCTCCAATGATCTCATCCGCGAGCATGTCATCCGCAAGGGCTTCAGTTTCCAGGATTTCGTGGACGCATCCGAAGCCGTACACAGGCAGGGCGGGCGGGTTAAGGCGTACCTTTTGCTCAAGCCTCCTCTGCTCTCCGAGGGCGAAGCCATGCGAGACGCCGTCGCCTCCGCCCGCGCGGCACGCGAACATGCGGAGATCCTCTCCTTGAATTTGTGCAACGTCCAGCGCAACACCGTCGTCGAGCGCATGTGGGAGAGAGGCCAGTTTCGCCCACCCTGGCTCTGGTCTGCCTTGGAGATCCTGAAGAGCGTGCCGGGTCCGTTCGTTTGCGACCCGGTGGGTGCTGGAACCCGTCGCGGCCCTCACAATTGCGGCCAGTGCGACTCTGCCATCGCCGAGGCCATCCGTGCGCACGCCCTGGACCAGGATGTGAGTGCCTTTGACAAGCTGGATTGCGCATGCAAGGCGACATGGCTTGATATGATGAATCTGGAAGAGAACTCCTTCGGGACTCCTCTGGTCTGATGGTCTTGTTTCATTGCTGTTCTTCTCAATTTTTTCCCTATTTCTCAGTATTTTCTTCTTTATTGTTCTCTATCTTTTCTAGCAAGTGATTGCTGAGCTAGTGAACGGATGATAAGACTATTTCCTATTTTGGAAAGATAAAAATCAGAATCTATCGGCGATTTATCATATCAAGATATTAGAATATGTAATTCTTTATTGGTGGATTAGTATCTCTGAGATGTCTTGGTTCCTACAGACTTCTCTTCTATCTGCAATGGCTGTTATAGGTGTCCTGATTCCCACTAACTACTCCCAGCCTGAAGGGGCAGCCATGTCTTTCCTCAAAGCCATACCAGGGCTGGAATCGATCTACCTGCTCCATGTCGCATCTTGTGGTGAGAGCCGGGAAGAGATAGAGTTGATGGCCAAGAATGTTGAGGGGCAGCACCAGGAAATCGATCTGGAATTCAGGTGGGCAATTGACGAAAGGTCACTTGTCGGGTGGTGACCGGAATCCTGTGGAGTAGATTCGTACTATCGATGAGGATGTATCTATCATCGCCATGAGTTCGGTGGGCGAGGACACCATGTACACAGGTCGCATCGACAGCATGACATATTATATGGCCAATATAGCAAATCGGCCCGTGCTGGTGGTGAGGGTGAAGCCGATCTATGCCGTTCTGCGACTTGACGGAAGCGGGAACATGATTGATCTGGACTAAAAACATGAAGAGTTGATTGGCCAAATTATCTTCCGCGGTGGATTGGGCTTGGGGTGGGTTCGGACCTTATCTCTTAGATTCTTGCTCATTTGATGCTGTTTCGTAAGAGCATCTGGCTCTGCATGCAGCCCCTTTTTTATCTCTGGAATTCTTCTGGCCAAATGATTAAATGGAAATTTTGCCAAAAACCTTTTTAGGGCTTATTTTTGGCCACAAACAAGATTCCGCTCTTTTTTTAAGGATCAAGATGTAGATACATCCTCCATTAAGATTTAACCTTAATAACTGATATTTGCGGATATTTTGGCTTTTCAATCTTTGGTTATTTTCCCTAATACCTTAAAGCATCAAAAAATGGATGATTTTCGCCAATAATGATAGTCTAAAAGCTCAAATAAAAAACCAAAAGCATTTAATATTGGAAGCGCATCGATCTAGCAAACTCTCCCTCGGGAGAGCGGGATGTAGGAAAATAAACGAGGTGGTCGTATGGTTTCGATACTTGGAGAAGTTGTTACTCCAATCGATATTGGTTTATTTGTTATCGTACTAATTGTGCTTATAGCCCCATTTAAAGTAAAACCTGTGGAAAAGAATCTGGAAGCGTTCCTCTTCATCATGGGCGCTCTGGCAGTCACATTGACCAGCAAGTGGTCGATGGAGCTTGTGAAGCTGGCCGCGGAAGAGCCCATCATCAAGGGCATCGTGCCTGCAGTCTTGATAGCCGGTTTGCTCTTCTTCTATGGCCAAAAGCAGTTCAAATCATTCATGAACGGCATGGTAAAGAAGACGAATCTCTCGGTCATCATCTTTGTAGCAACTCTTATCCTTGGCCTTGTTTGCTCGGTTATCACTGCCATCATTGCTTCCCTTTTCCTTTGCGAGATCGCCAACACCCTTCCCCTGGAGCGCAAGGACAAGATCAATTTCGTCATCATTGCCTGTTTCGCTATAGGTCTTGGCGCAGTGCTAACGCCTCTGGGTGAGCCCCTGTCCACCATTGCCATCACCAAGTTGCAGGGCGCGCCTTATCATGCAGGCTTCTGGTACCTCGCAGACCAGCTCGGTATATTGATCGTTCTTGGCGTATTGGGTTGCGCTCTCTTCAGCATGTTCTACGTAGGAAAGAAGGCAAGCAAGGGCGAGGTTATGGCCATGGGCGAAGAATCTGGCGGTGTCAATGAGGTCGTTATCAGGGCGGCCAAGGTCTGGCTGTTCGTATCTGCCCTGTTCCTGCTCGGAGCCGGAATGGAGATACTTATCTTCAAGTTCCTGACCAAAATCCCTGATTACATCCTCTTCTGGGTGAACATGATCTCTGCTATTCTTGATAACGCTACATTGACCGCAGCTGAGATCTCTCCCGCCATGAGCCAGAGACAGATCAATGCAGCACTCTATGGTTTGCTCATCTCCGGTGGCATGCTCATCCCCGGCAACATCCCGAACATTATCTCTGCCGGGAAGCTGGGAATCACCAGCGGTGAGTGGGCAAAGCTCGGTGTACCATTCGGATTGGTCCTGAACGCTATCTACTTCGTAATCGTATTCGTTCTGGGCATCAACCCAACCCTTGGGCTCTAAGCGTAACAGCTCAAGGCACACCTTTTTTAAAATCTATGCATTAATGGCAAGGCCGTTTCGATTTTGTGTATCTTACCGGCTATCCAATCGTTCTTCGCTTCGCTTACTGGCTTGTCAAGAATGAGATATTCTGCATAGCTGATCAAGGAAGCTTGCAAGTATTATTCGAAAATAGAGGGGATTCCTAAAAACCTCCTAAAAATCGCGGAACTTTAAATAGGGTTTATAAAGCAATATTCAAGATAAGAGGTTAATAGGAATCCTCCATTGGTCATCGGTTAAGGAAAATGCAATTAAATCACGAATATTATTATTACAATTCGGGTACTTAAGGGCATGATAACCCAAAAATCATAATGCATTATATTTTTGTCCGGCTTCGCGCCCTTCGCGTGAACCGGGATCTCACGCGAAAGCGCTATAGACGCGGAATCCCGATGGTGGTCATGATTTGTCAGGAAAGAATGACAATTCTTGTCACGCCCTCATCGATTTCCTCCTTAACCGATGACGCATGAGGAATCCTCTAGAAAATACGGAAATAGAAATCGGGAAAAGATGATTGCAGAAGATGTCAGTTTAGCTTATTTCCACGAGATCGCCTATTGGTTGCCTTTTCCAATTGTCCCGGCATCATCGGATGTTGCTTGAATCTCTGTTTGGTTCGTCGCCCTTTTAAGGTACCGCCAATAGAAATAGCCTATCAAACAGGATATCACGCCGCCCATCTCCAGGGCAATGACGGTTTTGTTGTGAATATTCGAGATCAGAAGAAGATCCCAAGCGGCGACTATTGCTACTAGGCCGATTAATGCGATTAATATCGCAATCATTTTCAGAACTATAATTTTGTATTTGCTCATATCCTGCCCGATCTGTGATAATGCTCTCCTGGATATGAATACTTGCCCACGTCTCCCATAGTGCTGTCGAAATATTCCTATCCAGCTAGTGAGCTTCAATGCTCTCCCGCGCGGCGCAGTCCCGGCGTGGTCAGATACCATCTGCCTTTCTTTCCCTTCATGAACGCCAGAGCATCGGTATAATCATCAAAGTAGCTGACCTCGCCTGAATCCAGATTCATGAGAGAGATGCGCCGCTCAAGAGTGATCCCTTTCTCTTTGAGCAGGTCCTCGATCTCCGTCCTAAGCTTGCTCTTCTTGTGTAGCTTCTCATCCTCATAGTGCCTCTCATCTTCATTCATTATGGCCTCCAAAATTCGTGGCTTTCTCTTCCTAAATCTTGGCGCTTTTGGCCTGGGAAAGTGCCCATTTGATGTATTCGGATGCGGGAAATTCATGAACCGATGTGGCCACGATCAGCCCCTCTCCGTACTTTGCCGCGACAAGGACAGCTCTCCCGTTGTCGTCTTTCAGCACGGTCTCAAATCCCTCGCCGGGAGCGAGATATCCGTCACATTCTGGAGTTAGGGTGCAGACAATGCAGGAGCACTCATGCTGCGAAGGCGTGACGGTCTGTGTTCCCAGTTCGCAGACATATTTAAGCTTCAAGGGTAGCCATTCATAGTCATGCTCGGACACCATCGGCCCGAATACGGTCAGGACGCCTCCTCTCTTCACAAAGTCGGCAATATTCGACCTGGCCCTCTGCAAAGCTGGCAGGGCTTTGGAATAATCGGGATTGGCAAAGCCGGTAGGAATCAATAGCATCTTGTACTGTGGTAGGAAGGGGCTGCCCAGAATTGCGGGCTGGAGAAATTGGAAGGACGCGCCGATCTCCTCAAAGAGCTTCTCAAACAGGAAGGTGCGGGCGCCTAAGAGCGCAATATCTGTCATACTGCTACTCTCTTGCTCGCGCTTAGGGAAAATCTTTATGGTCCTATTTCTGCATCCTGTTATCTGCATCGTTCATTATGCATTGGTCAGGCATTTGGTCGTGCACTCGTGAACCGTCCTGCTCTTGGTTTGTCGGTCTTAACATTTTCATCCATTAACTTTATTACTAAATAACATTGGTATATTGAACGCGATAAAATATGGAACAAGAACTAATGAGAATCGGGGTTTCGCTGCCGGAGAAGCTTCTCTCCAGGTTTGATGAGATCATCCTGCAGCGCGGGTACTCCTCGCGTTCGGAAGGCATCAGAGACGCTATTCGAAATTATATCGTTCACTATGAGTGGATGAGCGACGTGCAGGGCGAGAGGGTGGGCGTCATAACTCTTGTTTATTCCCACTCCCAGAGAGGCCTGGTGGACAACCTGACCGAGATTCAGCACGAGTTTGGAACCATTATCCAGTCCAGTCTGCATGTGCACCTGGACCATGAAAACTGCCTGGAAGTGATCGTTCTGCGCGGCGAAGGCCAGGATGTGCGCAAAGCTGCGGAGAAGATGATGTCCCTGAAAGGCGTAAAGCACGTCAAGCTCACCACGACCTCGATGGGCAAAGAGCTATAGAAAGATCCAAAAGAGATCCAGGGCTATTTTTCCATGTCTCCTCAGGAGATCCGGCCGGGAGTCTTTCTTCTGGATTTGGAAGGGCAAAAGAGGCTGGCCACCAGGTCGGATGATCCCGTGCCGGTTTACGGGGAGCGCATCTTGGAAGGATACCGGCTCTGGGATCCCAACCGCTCCAAGCTCGCCGCCCTTCTGCTCAAGGGCGGAGGCAAGGACCTCTGCCTTTCTCGCGATTCCATTGTCTTGTACCTGGGCGCGGCCACGGGCACGACGGTTAGCCATGTCGCCGACATTGTTTCGGACGGCTTGGTCTATGCAGTGGAGTTCTCGCCCCGCGCCATGCGCGATCTCGTCCGGCTCTGCGAGCGGCGCAAAAATATCGTGCCCATCCTCGCCGATGCTGCCCGTCCCGAAACGTACAGTGCTCTGGTGGAGCGTGCAAATCTGGTTTACCAGGATGTGGCGCAACGAAACCAGGCAGAGATTGCAGCAATAAACTCAAAGCGCTACTTGTTAGAGAACGGCAGTCTTCTCTTCATGATGAAGACGCGCTCCGTGGATGTCACGGCCACGCCACGCGCCGTTTATGAATCGGAAACGAAGAACTTAACTGGTCTTGAGATCCTTGGAGCGATGGATCTTCTGCCGTTCCACCAGGATCATTGGGCCATCACGGCCCGCAAGTCCCTTTCATAACTATTTCTAAAATAAATTTATTAAATAATTTAGCACCTGATTCAACTCGCTCCCATGATTTTGCGAATCTCATCATATATGATATTGGGCAGCAGCCGCACGTAGCCCACCAGCGGTATCTTGGCCCTGGCCACGCCGATGACCCACTCGTCCTTCACAGGCGTGAGATAGCTTATCCCTTCGCCGACAAAAGTGCCATTAAGGGTCTTGTAGATCAACAGGCCGGTCTCTTTATCGATATAAACGTCATTTCCCACATCCCTGATCTCATTGCGATGAGATTGAATGTAAGACATATTGGCTTGGCCGTAGATTTGTCCGGCAATCTGGTCGATCACTTCGTTATGATCTCCCTTGGTGATGTATCCTTCAAACGGAGCCGCAGGTCCGTTTTCCCACATCGGTTCCCCAGTCTTGACATAGCGCAGAGCGCGATGGATGATGGGTGTGGCCTTATCTTCGCCGGTCGACATTCCCAGAAGCATTATAATCTGATCCAGAAGGTTCGGGCTTGCCTTGCCGTAGGGCCGGTATAAAATAACATCTCCTGGTTTATTAAAGGTAGTATAATTGCTCTTTTCCGCAACATCCCAGGGGATCACTTCGGTGCGGGACGCCCCTTGCACTATGATAATATCTCCGATGTTCAGGTTTGGGACCATGCTTCCTGACTCTACGGCAACCATTGGTGTCCAGAGCCCTAAGGCCAGTTGGGAGAGAATGGAAATGCCACCCACCACAACGACCACGAAGATAATATCCTTGACAATGCCGGGAAGGGGCAAGCTGTCGAACCACTCTTCGATCTTCATGTGCATCATTTATCAGTTGGTACGTTCTTATACTCCTTTCGATGATGCAGGTGTCGCGCTCTCGCACTGGCGGCGGGCAAAATGGGCGTTCGGACCTTCGTGATATACTTATGAGGTTCGCGGAGCAGGGCTATCAGCTTGAGCCGGAGGCCCTGCAGCTCATTTGCAGTCACCCCGGTTCGCGAGAAGACCTGATACGACAGATCCTGTCTGGCATTGATAGGTCCGTGGCCGTGATTCGCGCATGTCAGGTCTCAGATCTTGCTAAATCAACGGTAGCTCGGTCAGCTATTGTCAAATCGGTTGTACAGATGCCGACCATTGCTAAATCTATACCCGCATCCATGCCTTCTTCCTCACTTTCTCCGGCAAGGAGAAATCAAGCAGAAGGCATCTCATTGGACCTTGAGGCATCCGATGCATTTTCTCGTCCCTACGTTGAGCCGAGTCCTTTGTCTTCGCTCTCCTCGTCGCTCTCTCATGTAGCCGCAGCGACGGAGCTGAAGTGCGACATAACCGGGCGCTCGACCTGCGTCGGCGACTACGACGACTTCGTGCGCTACTTTCGCGACAGATATTCCAAGATCAGGGAAATCCTATCTCGCCGCCTGAATACGAGGCCCATCGAGTCGCTGGGAAAGAGCACTGCCGGGAGGGAAGTCTCCCTGATCGGCATGGTCATGGACGTGCGCACCACGGCCAAAGGCAATCGCGTCATCGAGCTGGAGGACCCTACCGGCATGATCATCGCTGTCATCCAGAAAGACAACGAGATCTATGATCAATCGATAAATATCCTTACCGATGAGGTTATAGGCGTTACGGGAACATCGGACGGCAACGGCAGGCTCTTCGTCAAGTCACTGCTCTGGCCGGATATGCCGAACCAGACTCAGCCTCTGGAAAAGGGCCGCGGTTATGCGTTGCTGCTCTCCGATCTTCATGTGGGCAGCAAATACTTCATGGCGGACGCCTGGGAGAAGTTCGTGCAATGGCTCAACGGCGAGGTCGATGATCCATCCGGCCTTGCGTCTCAAGTGGAGTACATGGTTATTGCCGGCGACCTTGTGGACGGCATCGGTATTTATCCCGGCCAGGAGGGCGATTTGGCCATAAAGGATATCTATGCTCAGTACGAGGCAGCCGCCGAGCAGATCAACTCCATTCGCAAAGGCATTTCCATCATCATTGCTCCGGGAAATCACGACATCGTGCGTCAGGCGGAGCCACAGCCTTCTCTGCCGGAGTCGGTGCAGAAATACTTCCATGTCGCCGATCTGCTTTTTGTGGGCAATCCCGCTTGGGTTACCATAGGCGGCGTATCGGTTCTGGTTTATCATGGCCGAAGCATCGATGATCTGGTGCTCCGGCTGCCCGGAATCTCCTATGCCGCACCGGAGAACGCCATGATCGAGATGCTGAAGCGGAGGCACCTCTCTCCTATCTACGGCAGCCGCGTCTCCATTGCACCGGAGCGCGAGGACCATTATGTCATCTCCAGGCCGCCGGCAATACTTCATTGCGGCCATGTGCATACTGTGGGAATTGCCAGGTACAAAGGCGTGGCCGTCATAAACAGCGGCACCTGGCAGTCTCAGACCGATTTTCAGAAGAAGATGAACATCCAGCCCGTAGCTGCCGTGGTTCCGATCGTTGATCTGGCCACCATGAAGGTACGTAAACTGATCTTTGCCTGAATGACGGATTGCCTCACTGCATAGCGGTCCGCGCAAACTGTGTAATTTTTATTATAGAATACTGTGTAAATATAACTATTGTGCAATCTTTTAAGTTCTCCGCTAATTAGCGATGTTTCATAATCCGTGTCTGTAGATTCAGTGCGGCTTTGAAAAAGATGCAATGAGTCGGACATCCGATTAAATATAGTCAATTGATGGTTATTGAATTCATGATATTTCCTGCAATTTCATATCAAGTCTGATATGTCTTACCAAAAAATATAAGTACAATCAATGAAAACAGAATCTAATAATAAGGAATGTATGGGGTGAGATTATAAAAAAAATCGAAGTTATATTGCTATTAGCTATAGCGGCTCTAGTTATTCCGGTTGTGGCTGAGAATGCAATAGTTGGTGCAGGCAGCGTAGATATCTTGGGGGGCGGAATCTTTCAGAGTTCTGGAAACGCGTTTCGTTTTCCAATATTATCTAACACCAACTATGATTCGGTGACTGTTGGCAACGACAGAGCACAGGCTCTGGGAATGGGGAAGGTTTTTCCCTTTGGTTTTGGCAGCTCTCTCCCGAAAGCCGAAAATAATCTGCTCATCTTGAAGAGCCAGAACACTGGCGAGAATGCGAGCCCTGAAGGTGCATATACTCTCAAGGCCAATTTCAACCAGATAAAAGCGGGTAGCAGAACCGCCTCAGCTTCCGGCGAAGCCTCGTCGGTCAACAATGTGAAGATCGTGGATAATCAGTTCTAGAATAAGACCGCAGTGCCCAATGGCGATTTGATTCTTTTTTTAAGCCGTTCATCGGGCATTTCTTATTTTTGCCAGGCGATTTCAACGGTATTTGATCAATATCGTGCTGATGAACGAACTATAGCTAATTACAGTATGATTAGTATTTTACTGTTAAACGCTAATATAATTTTCATGTATTGCTGAGTTAGTGGTCCAATACATTTTTTGTTTTTTAATACTAATTTGGACCTGAAATTTATTGATCTATAGGACTATCTGCCGATTTGTGCGGATATGAACTATTATAACACCGTTTTAATTATGGCCTATTCGAAGCAGCTCATCTTAGACTCTTTTGTTATCTTGAAGATATTTTTTAAGTTATGATTTAACTTCAATTCTCAATCGAGTATCTCTTACCAAAAAATATAAATATTATTACTCCTAACAGATGAGTATACTAAGGAATGTATGGGGTGAGACTATCAAGAAGATAAGTGTATTTATGGTTCTGGCGATGGCCTTATTTTTTGCACCGGCTATGGCCCAGAATGCGATGGGCGGAGATAGTGTGGATATATTGCATAACGGAATCTTCGAGACTGATGGGAGTGCGTTTTCCTTCCCGGTCGATTTCCTTAATACCAACTACGGCTCCGTGCAGGTAGGGAACGACAAGGCCGCTTCCTTTGGAATGGGCAGCAGCTTCTCATTCGGATTCCGCAACGGCCCCGCTAACGCCCAGAATAATTTAGAGATCAAGAAGAATCAGGATGCAGGCCCGCGTCTGGATGAAACCACAGGCACATTCAGCGAAGCCATCAAGCTCAACATCGAACAGATCACGGTGGGCGACCGGACGGCTCAAGCATTCGGATATGCCACAGCCACCAACAACGTGAAGATCGTTGCCAACCAGGAATAAAAGGGCCTCAATCCGAATTGGGCCCTTGGATATGATTGCACAGCCGAAGCCCACTGGCTTGGTGCTGGTGGGGTTCCTAACCCTTTGTTTTTTGTCAGGTTTAGCACAAGCAGATCTGCATCACAGTGCATCTGATTCTTTAAATCTTATTGCAAAGTTCGAGTCCGATCCCGTGGGCCACGGTCAGGCTTCGGGTGGGGGCGAGCTAGAGCTGGCAAAAGGAGTTCTACGCTTTCCCTGGGCCACTCATCATGTATCCGGCTCAAAACCCTTTCTGCCCGGCAGAAATGCTGAGGCTGTGATTTCTTCAAAGTCGCTGAATGATGATGTATTCTTCGATCAAACTCCTGGGGAACAGGGGCTGCAAAAATTGTCGGCATTAAATGCTGCAAACAGGCAAGATATGATCAATGAAGAATCCCTGGGCGATGGGCCCGGCGGGCAAGAAAGCTCCCGTTCCTTGAATGCAACAGCAGTTGTACGGGCCGATGCATACGAAAGAGTGAATGCGGCAGTCGGTGCAGGAGATGTAAAGCAGAAATCTATGCGTGATCTTTTCATAAAGCTGCGGGAGGCAGGTGCTTCAGAGCAGGCTTCCGATGTCGGCGACCCGAACCGTTCTGGAAATTATCTGGATATAGATGTACATGGCATCTCCGTCCAGGCGATAAATACCATCGAGGGAGGAAATGCTGTGGCAACCTCCAATATAATCATAAAGCCGGTACAAACCGTCATCCTTTCTCCTGAAGTGCGGGAACGGCTGAAATAGGACGGATATACTTCATAAATTTAGAAATACTGTAGCTGCTTAGATTAGGCTTTTTTTGCAGAATTCAAGAATACGTCATGCCGACACAAGATGGGTCTTGAATTACGGCGGTAACTCAAGTTTTTTCAGCCGCTTTTGCGATTTTTGTGCTGATGGCATTGTCCCAATATCCGGCAAATCATGTATAATCTTTCGCTTTTCGATATCTGTGGGTCATTTACCAGTTTGCGATATTATCTGCTATGCATATCGGATGTAAAATTATATATCAAAAATATCTCAATAAATCTAGCAAATTCATCTAAAAAAACACCAAAAGATATATATATAATTGGGTGTTAGTAAAGTCTAACCTAATAGGATTATGGGGTGAGACTATCAAAAGAGTAGCAATATTCTTCGTGCTGGCTATGGCTGTGGCCGCTCTTGCGGTTCCAGTTATGGCCCAAAGCGCAATCGTTGGAACCGGCGGTGTAGATATCCTCGGTCAGGGAATCTTTGAGACCCAAGGAAGTGCCTTCAAGTTCCCTGCTGTGGCGAATACGAACTATGATTCCGTGGTGGTCGGCAATGACCTGGCCCTGGCCATCGGCGTTGGCGGACAATTTGGAACGCCCTTCGGCGGAAATTCTGCAGCAGTCACCGCTCAGAACAACCTGAAGATCAAGAAGAACCAGGATTCTGGTGACGTACTGGCTTGCGAAACCTGCAGCCCGAAGTATAACGTGGAGCAGGTCCAGGTCGGAAGCAGGAGCGCTACAGCCATCGGAGTCGGCATTCAGGGCGCTTTCCCGTTCGCAAGGAACGCTGCCTCAACCCTGGCTCAGAACAATATCGAGATCGTAACCAACCAGCAGTAAACTAAAGGTCCTTTGTGACCTCTGGCGGGTGAAGAATGGATCGAATGCATGGACCCACCGGCGCATTGCTGGTGGGAGCCACTTTTGTTTGTCTTTGTCTGGTCTTGACGGCTTTGGCAACGGGTTATGAGCCGGATGCAACACATGTTCTTGACGAGGTTTTGGCTCATCATTCCAGCTTCGTTCACCACTCGCGATCATCTGATTTGTCTTATCTGGGAACGCTTCCATCTTCTCGTGGCAATCTAACCTTTCCTTGGGTGAAAAGGATGCCTCAAGCCTCAAAGCTCAGCGGTTCCGAACTTCTATCCGGCTCTCCGCCCACAAAAGATGAGATTATCTTGAGGGGCTCTAAACCCATCAGGCAGATGAAGGATTTTGGCGCGACAAATAATGATCCTGATGCTATCGGAGATGCTAATGAAAATTACGATGAAAATGAATCTCAACCTAAGTCATGTTTGAGCGAAGATCTGAGGATCGCAGGCGAATCCGGCATGTCGGCGCAGCATTCAGAAAATATCTTGGGGAATAATAATATGAACAACATGAACATCGACGTTAGAGGGATATCAGTGCGCGCCGTCAATACCGTGCCGGGCGGCAAAGCCGTGGCTACCTCAAATATCGTCATCAAGCCTGTGCAGATCCTCATCTGCCCGCCCGAGGTTGAAGAGAAGCTCAAATAAAACGGTTCAAAATATTCTCTTCTCTTTTTAGCCTGAATGCTTTGCTGACAGCAGCCATCCCCAGTTGCGGCTCATGGCAAGTCGTTATCCATCACAAACTATAAGGGCATTTTGTACTATTCCTTCTCGCGATATGATTATGCAGAGACCGAGAGGGACCAGGGACTTTCTCCCCGCGGAGTCCTGGAAGCGAAGACGGGCGCGCGAGGCCATGCAGGAGATTTTGGGGTGCTGGGGCTACCAGGAGGTCGCAACGCCCACCTTCGAGCACCTGGAGCTGTTCACCAGGAAGTCGGGCGAGTCCGTTCTGGAGGAGATCTACAGCTTTCAGGACAAGGGCGGGCGCGATCTGGCGCTGCGCCCTGAGCTGACCGCGCCGGTGATGCGCATGTACGTCTCGGAGCTGCAAAATTCTCCCAAGCCGCAGAGGCTCTTTTACTTCGGCAATTGCTTCCGCTACGAGCGGCCCCAGAAGGGACGCTTCCGGGAGTTCTGGCAGCTCGGAGCAGAGCTGATCGGCGGCGCCAAGCCCGATTCGGAGGCTGAGGTCATTGCTCTGGCCGAGCGGACGCTGCATAGTGTCAATGTTTGCGGGGATATCCATGTCGGGTACCTGGGTCTGGTCCGGTCCATCCTGGAGAAGATCGGCGGCGAGCACAGGCCGGCGCTCATGAGGATGATCGACAAAAAGGAGCGCGAGGCTCTGCGCGAATACCTGGAAAAGATCGATGCCGTTCATTTCGGCCTGCAAGAGTTGATCGACCTGAAGGGCAAGGCAGCCCTTGACAAAGCCCTGCAGATCGCCAGCGATCTGGGGCGGGATTTTGTCTCATCTGATTTATCAAGGTCCGTTCATGATGCCGGAGCGTGCGCAGGTGCAGGCGCACAGGAGGCTGCCGTCGCATCGTCTGAAGGGCGATCCTCAGCTCGCACGGGCCGGGTGGTGAGCACGGAATTGAAGATGGATGAGTTTTGCCAGACTGTTGATCTTCTGGATGCCTACGGCGTGAACTATACAATTGACTTTGAGATCGTGCGCGGCCTGGAGTACTATTCGGGCACTGTCTTCGAGATCTATGCCGAGGGCCTGGGCGCGCAGCGGCAGATTTGCGGCGGCGGAACCTACGAGCTGGCCAGCCTCTTCGGCGGCAAGGAGACTTCGTCAACGGGCTTTGGCCTCGGCTTCGACCGCATCATGGAGATTGTGCAAATCGATGAAAAGAGAAAAGCCCCCGTCTTCCTGGTCTTTACACCCGATGTCAAGATCGATGCGGCAAAGATCGCGATGAAGTTGCGCGAGAGCGGCCTGCCGGTGATCCTGGATGTCATGGGCAGGGGTTTTAGCGCGCAGCTCAAGGCCGCGAAAACGGCTGACGCACAGTTCGCGATAATCATTGATCGAGACAAGCTTGATTCGGGCAAGCTCACGCTGAGGGACATGTCCGGCGGTGAGCAAGAGAGCCTGGGCTTGGTGGAGATAGAGAACCGGCTAAAAGAGCATTTCTCGTGCTGTTGAACCGAAAAACTTTGGACTGGCCTTCTGGATTAAGGAAGGCAAATTTTTCTCTATTTTTCACGCGGAAGAGGTTGAGGCGATTATTAGCATGATGAACGCCAGCAGCAATGTGCAAAGCAATATTAAATCGCTATATTTATTCCTCAACAAGCTATCCACCAACGTCGCTTGCCCCTGCTGTTCCATTATATCAGACAATGCCACCACTCCAAAAATTACAGGGTGCTCATGATTTAAGTAATTTATTATGAATGGATCTTACTTGATATTTCTGTTCAGTAGGTGGCGGAATTTGCGCCCTCTTGCTGTCGATCTATCAAGATGATTTGATCTCTTGGACGACCCACTCGAGGATTTCGAGCAATTGCTTGAGGGAATTGTCATCTTTGAAGATTGATAGATAGATGTTTGGGCGACGGGTTATTGCATCGTCAGGCAGGCTTATGCCTGGGATCTGGTTGAGGCGGCTTAATAGTTCTTTGCGTTTGGACTCTGCATCAAACGGCGGTTTTTTTTGCAGCCATTGGAATTGAATCTCGACTTTTCCATAGGTCCAAATCGCGATCGGGTAATATGAAATTCCTTTATGGTCTAATGTTGGGAAACATGAGCCATCTTGTTTGCCGTTTCCCCACCAAAACCTGGGAAGCTTGTTTTTCGCCCATTCCAGAATCTTCCTGGCAACCTCTGCGTCAACTAATCCTTTCTTGGCTTTTAATTCCCGGAAGAATGAATCCCAATCCCATTGCATAGTGGAATTGACATTTCTTCTCGTTCTCTCGATCTGACCGTGAACTCTTGGAACCAGAGACTTCCATCCTTGGCCCGTATATTGCTTGATCTCGACGGCCAGGACTTCGGCAGGGTCCATCTGTTCGTTAAGAAATTCCACAATGCGTCGTAGCTCTTTTGGAATATCATCTGCAACAAAGAGCATACGGATTTTGCCCGCTTGTAGATTCGTTTTTGCCTTTCGCCAAAATTCTTCCGCATCATCCGAGTCTTTCAGGAAATTCCTGAGGGTCTCATCAGGGTCCACGTTCCTTTTGCTGCATATATCTTTAAATTTGGCTTGTATTTCTTCGACAGGCCAATAGACCACGGCATTGGCTGCATAATCAAGCATTTGGCCGACAACCTCGCGCCTGATGCGAGTATCGCGGCTCCTTTTGACCTCAACTAACGTAGGAATTGCATCTTGGTCTAAAAAGAGGTGATCAACTGACCATCTATCTGCTCCATTTTCTTCAGAGGGCAGGGCGGCCTCTCGCGAGATTAGCAGCCAGCGTCTTGGTGATCTATCATCTATCTGATCGCCGGGAATGAGGCTGGGATAGTCTGCCAGGTATTTTTGAAGAAGATCTTCTGACGTGTATTCTTCCTCTTGCATCTCGATAAGCTGGCCGCCGTCTTTGATGAGAAACACGCCGCTGACCATTGTTGATCCTCTTTCGGGAATGCTTTTAATTTTGAACGCAAAAAAAAAGATTTAAAGCAGCCCCATGTTTTCGAGCTGCATTCTGACGATCCGCACGCCTTCTTCGCACTCTTCCGGTGACTTGCCGCCCGTGACGACGAGTTTGCCGGAGCTGAAGATCAATACTACCACTTTGGGCACCTTGATCCTGTAGACGAGGCCGGGAAACTGCTCCGGCTCGTACTCGATATTTTCGAGGCCGAGGCCGAGGGCAATGGCGTTCAGGTTCAGGTCGGTCTTCAGATCTGCAGAGGCCACAATGTTCTGAACATGGATCTCAGGCTCCAGATCGATCTTCTCGAAGCCGATGGATTTGAGCGTCTTGGCCATGT
>Ga0105092_10000253_pt1 | contig 27235 bp, 32 predicted proteins | sample PPLLak2March2015_FD_87021 | JGI IMG/M metagenome (GOLD analysis project Ga0105092, IMG submission 87021) | Freshwater sediment microbial communities from Prairie Pothole Lake near Jamestown, North Dakota, USA - PPLs Lake P7 Core (1) Depth... | ecosystem: Environmental > Aquatic > Freshwater >... | reverse complement strand
TAGCATCGTCGGCAGTTGATGTTTCAGAAGTTGATGTAGCATCGTCGGCAGTTGATGTTTCAGAAGTTGATGTAGCATCGTCTGCAGTTGATGTTTAGTTAGTAGATGTAGCATTGTCGGCAGTTGATGTTTCAGAAGTTGATGTAGCATCGGTGCCTGTGTCCGTGTCTGTGTCAGTAGATGTGGTAGAGGTAGCAAAAGTCCCATTACTAGGAACAGTACTATTTGAAGAGTACTTGGTTTTAAAATAGTTGACATCGTCAACACAATGTATTACTTCTCGATCAGAAAGGCTGTCTCCTACTTTTCCTGCTAGGTCTATACAATCTTTCAAACTATCATCTGCATCGTCATAAATGTCTGCAGCTTCCATTGATTCTATTGGTATTTCTTCTAAATCTTCTTCATCACCATTTTTTACTGCATTTGCAAATTCAGCCAAATCATCATAATCGTCTAATATTTGTTCTTCCTTATGCAATGCTTGTACTGGAATGTTATTGTCAACAAGGAAAAAAGATCCAAGACATATAATCGTTCCCAATAGAAGAGATACTTTTGTTATCGGTCTCGAGTTCTTCATTGTTTCAAATTCGAATTTATCATAATTAAATCTTTTGAAATACTTATATAATTACTAACGAATCGTATTTGTTTTTTTTATTATTTTGGTTATCTCTTCAAGATAATCTAAACAATATTACCATCTAAGTAGTATTTCCTTCATTAACTAATTAAAAGGCTAAAATTATCATTAGAGATCAGCTTAATTCTGACCATGTAAAGCCAAATTGAAGAAAGAATATAGTGTTGTAGAGATGTAATAGGCATTGATAACATATTATATGAAATCACTATAGCCAACCCCATGAATGAAATAAAGCTTCTTTCCGGGGACATGAATTTTGATATAATAATTATTATGACAGCTTCTCAGATTACATCTTTTGTCAGAATTCTTATCAATGTCGTTAGAAAGCCAATATAGATAAAGAAAACTTGCTGTATTAGAGCATTAATAGTAACAATAAACTTAGGTATTAACTTTAAGAATTCTAATAATTTATGAGTAAAAGATGAATTAATTTCATTTTTTAAAACACTGAAATTAGTCGATCAGGTATATTTCCTTTCTTTACTATGTCTAAGTAAATCCTGTATTCTATTCTTTAATTCACTATTTAATCGAGAGGTCAATATTTTGATCAGTAATTGAATATCAGTTTCATGAATTTGCACAAAAATATGATTTTAAAAGAAATTAATAACCGCGTATTCTTATAATGTTTTGGAAACTATCAATGTTATTGTTGTTAGCACTTTTTTCATTTTTCTAATATCCATGTAAATAGATTTTAATTCCTCCTCGGTTGATGCGGATATTCTGGCAACAATATCATATACACCGGATACCGGTGAAACTTCCTGAACACCATCAATTTTTTCCAGCTCTTCAACTACTTTTTCTGATGCAGCAAGATCGCAACAGATCAATACATATGCATGAACCATGGATATAGTATAATATTATAGGGTTTAAATAAATACAACACCTGTAACGTATATCACTAGTGATATGGATTAAATTATCCTATCTGGTTGAGATTAGCCTTCTAAACTTATTTCTTTATAAATCAAAATTTAGGCAGGCACAATAACGATGTTTGTACAGTGCCTCCAATAGTAGAATTATGACGTGCAATTGTTAATTACTGATTACTTTATCTAGAATTACTTGAGATATTTTATAAAAGATTGGATTATTAATATCTACTAAACTATGACAAATGGAACTCTGGAAGGAAAGCACAAAAGATTAATTGAAGAAATGAATGCGGTAGAAGTTCGGAAAATAATAAATGAAAAAACCGTTGCGATTCTGGTGTTTGGAGCTTGTGAAAACCATGGAGATCATATGCCATTCGGATCAGATTTTATCTTCCCTGCCGAAATTGCAAAAAGGGTTGCTACTAAAATTAGTAATGTTATTGTTCTTCCTGCGATTCCGTATGGAGTCAGTTTGCATCACGATAAATTTCAAATGACTATGAGTATTAATCCTGAAACTATGATAGGCATAATTTCTGATCTACTTTCAAGTCTTAATCAGAATCAGATAAGCCGCGTTCTCATAATAAATGGCCATGATGGAAATATTGGTCCGATAGAAATTGCAGCCAGATCTATCAAAAACAAACATCCTGAGATGACAATTGCATGTTTGGAATCTTGGTGGGTTTTAGTAGGCCAGTTAAAGAAAGATCTGTTTGAAGTTTGGAATGGACTTGGTCATGGTGGTGAAGCAGAAACTTCTGCAGTTCTTGCGATTCGTCCAGATTTAGTAAACTTGGCCTCTGCTCCAAAGGATGTTATTCCAAGATTACCTGAGAATATTAGAATATTTTGGAAATTTGACGAATTAACTTCTACTGGAGCCACCGGTGCTCCTCAAAAAGCGAAAATCGAAAAGGGCAACGAAATACTACGTACGATAGAGGATATCTTGATTTCATTCATAAAAGAAATGGAATCATTAGATTGGAAATATGGTTTGTATTTGAAATAGTGGTTTTTCTTCAACTTATAGTTCATGCCTGGATTGAATTCACATTGGTATTGTCATCAATACATTTTTCTTGTTTTTGATTCTTGAATCAGAGATTACTTTAATGTATACAAAGAGAAATCACATTCTTCACAAAGATAATAGAGTCTGTCAAAGTCCGAGCATAAAGTCATGACATTATAGCATCTTGGACATCCTATTTCATGTTCAATAGTGTCGCTAACTGTTCTTTCCTCTTCATGTTGATTTCCGATTCCTATAATATATTGCGATTCCAATTCTGCTTTATTCATTCGCTTATTTCTCATTGATACTTTGTGTGAAGACACTTGTGAAAGTTCAAAATTATAATTTATAAGATATGTATAACTTGATAGAGAGGGGGAGGATGAAGATGAATTTCCTTCCCGTACCCAGATGCTATAAACATGACTAATCTGGATTATCCATTCACAATGGGCAAAATAAAATATAATTGAGCCTATAATTGGATACATTTGACACTTAGAGATGACGCGATTAACCTTCATAGAATGTTGAAGGGAAAAATCGAAATACGAAGTAGGGTTTCATTAGATAATGCATCTGAAGAAAGGGGGACATTAGGACTAATTTATACTCCTGGAGTAGCATATGTTGCCTTAGAGATAAGTAATCACAAAAAATTAGCATATGATTACACATCAAAATGGAATAATGTAGCAATAATATGTGATGGAACGAGAGTTCTAGGATTGGGCAATATTGGTCCAGAAGGTGCTTTGCCCATAATGGAGGGAAAGTCTGTCTTATTCAAAGCACTAGGAGATATTAATGCAATTCCATTATGCATTAACACTCAAGACAAGGAAGAAATAATCAGATTTGTTAAAGTAATACAACCTAATTTTGGTGCTATAAATATAGAGGATATCGAATCACCGAAAGTGCTAGAAATTGTTGAAAGACTGAGTAAGGAAGTATCAATACCTGTTTTTCATGATGATCAACATGGCACTGCAATAATTACTCTTGCAGCACTGATAAATGCTCTCAAGTTAGTAAAAAAAGAACTTAGCAAGGTACGTGTTGTAATATCAGGTTCTGGCTCAGCTGGATATGGAATATTCAAGATTTTACAAACGGCAGGATGTAAAGACATTATTGTCACTGATACTAAAGGTGCAATATTTGATGGAAGAGTGGATATTGATGATCAGAACCCATACAAAAAAGACATAGCCAATAACACAAATATTGGAAAATTAAATGGGACTCTACTGGAAGTAATCACTAAGTCAGATGTATTTATCGGGGTGTCTGGAAAAGCTGGTATTTTAAATAAGCAAATGATAGAATCCATGAATAAAGATGCAATTGTATTTGCCTTAAGTAATCCGGATCCTGAAATAATCCCTAGTTTTGCGCTAAAGTATGGTGCAAAAATTGTTGCAACAGGTAGATCGGATTTTCCTAATCAAATTAACAATGCAGTAGTATTTCCGTCAGTATTTAGAGCGCTGCTGGATCTTCGAGTCAATAATCTAAGTGAGTTTATGCTTGTATCTGTGGCGCATGCTATTGCGAGTATAGTTGAAGACATTCACCTTAGAAATGATTACATAATTCCAAAAGTTGATGACCCCAGAATACTTCCCATCGTTACAAAAACCATAAAGAAAGTCCTTGGCAGACATATTAAAAACAAAGTTGATTCTAAATCCAGTACAAAAAATTAGTTTCAATAGCTGCATTTCCTGCATTTCCACTCAGAAGACCAATTCTAGCACACATTTCTTGAATGAAGACTATGATTCACTAATAAAAGATCTGTTTTATTATGGTTATAATTATTTAATAACATAATATTACTACTTATTTGTATTTGAACTATCATCCAGCTTCTGTATCATCATGTTTGTATTGTTCCAATTATTTAATTCAGTGTTATTCCAGTCTTCAAAGTGAATAACTTTAGAGAGTATCGTTCTTTTCAACCAACCAGCCCTTTCCAAATCTGGTCTAACTTCAAATTTATTTACATATCCCAAGCAAAGATATGCAATCGGTTTAACACGATTGGGTATCGCTAAAATCTTGCGTAAATCTTCAATTGAGAGTATACTTACCCAACCTACTCCAATTCCTTCGGCCCTTGCTGCTAACCACAAGTTCTGTATAGCACAACAAACACTATATTCACCGGTTTCTGGTATTGAGGTTCTTCCTAAAATAAATGGCCCAAACCTTTCAGGATCATATGTGACACAAATATTAATATCAGATTCTAGAATTCCCTCTAATTTTAGCCTGACATATTTATCTTGTCTATCTGAATCGTTATCAAGTAATGAAATAGATTTTTCTCGTTCCTGTGTAAAGGAATCTTTGACTTTTAATTTTGTGGTCTTATTCTTTATTAATATAAAATCCCAGGGCTGCGAGAAACCAACAGATGGAGCGTGATGAGCTGCATTCAAAATTTTAACAAGAATATCATCTGGAATTTTTTTATCAATAAAATGAGATCTGACATCTCTTCTAGAAAAAACGGCCTTGTATAGACCCTCTTTTTCAGTCATTGTAAAAGAATCAAGATCGATAGACATTTTCTGTTGTCAGATCTTGGCTATGATTGTATATTTCGTCATAATAACAGTCATCCCATGTTGGATGTGACATGAAAATATGTTCATGACAGTCATCATTACCTTATTAACAAAACTGCACATGGCGAGTGATGTACAATCTTGCTTGAGACGCTGCCCAGTATTAGTTCCTTAAACTTTCCCATACCTCTACTTCCCATGATTAGAAGGTCAAATTTCTCTTTTTTGCTATAATCCAAAATTACGGAAGCAGGATTTCCCTGAAGAAGAAGAGTGTTTATAGTCAATCCTTTTTGAGTAGCAATCTCTGAACACTTTGATAGTATATCTTGATTTTCTTTTTTGTAGGCTTCTAGCAATTCACTTAACAGTTTTTCTGATTCAATATGAGTTATTGGAACTTGTTCCATTACGTGAGCTACAGTAATATTTGAACCTAATTTTTCTGAAAGAAGTAATGCTGCATCTAAGGCTCTGTAGGAATTATCCGATCCATCAACAGGTACTAGTATATTTGTAAACAATAAAGATTATTATTTTACTTGAGTCTAATATATGTAACATCTATTGCCAATCTAGTTTCAGTTTTAAAATTAGACCTCCTATACCATAGATTGGTAAATGAAAAATAAGTCTGGATAATAGAAAGAAAGAAAGAAATTAAAAAAGTTGGACTACTTGTGGATCCTAATTATCAATAGGCGTAATCTGAGTCTTCAAAGCATCTAAGTACTTCATAGTCTGCTAGATTATTTGAAAGGTCCTGTCTATTTTCTATGCAACCTTGTGTTTCAATATCTTCTTGTTTGAAGATTTTCGAATCTTTGAATTCGTTCCAATCCATATCATCTTCATTATCCTTACCATTGTCAATATCTTTAACAAGTTCCTCCATAGTGTCATCATCATCCCAGATATCGGCAAATGCTTGGTCACTTGTTGCAACAACTAGGGCTCCAAACATAAAGGTCAACAATGAAGACAATAAAAAGATGGTTTTCATTGGTTGTTTCTTGCTCATTGGTTCTATGGGTTACATTCATCATAAATAAATTAATACTTTATAGTAATTTGATATAATGGCTATTTGAATATAAATTATCTTAAATATACACTGCTTTGATATAATTTATTTAATTTAGTTGTTATTTTATTGAAAAATCCTCTAAGGTTGGTTATCTATTTATATAGAAAATTATACCTATTGTAATGAGTATCTAAAATAATCTAATTACGTTTCATATATTTTCTAGATTTTCTAGGCAATTTGGGTCAACAAAGTTATACTAGAAGTAAAACATATTGCACATGAAACCAGATTTATAAAAATATTGTCTGTTCAAGCTACACGTAGTTTATGAGAGGTGTGTAACAAATTATATCCCCTGCTACTTAACTCTTATTTTTATATACTCATAAGCATCAGTAGAATTTTCAAATGCGTACTGTACTTTTTGAAATTGTTCACGAAAATTAGATACCGAGCTAGCAACCGTCTTCGGATCTGACTTGTCTATTACTATTTGTTTGATAAGTGATGCAATTTCCTTCATGTCATTTTCCTTCATCCCTAACCTAGTTACTTCAGGTACACCTATTCTAACTCCACTTGGATGCATATAATGTTTACCAGATTTGATATCACCTGGCAGGAGCTGTCTGTTAAGAATAATATTTGCTTTCTCCAATTCTTTTTCAATAGTCCCGCCATCTCCAAATTTGGAAACGTCTACAGCCAATTGATGTGATTCAGTGTATCCACGTTTTTCTCCTAAAACTGTAAAACCAAAATCTGCAAGTGATTCGGCAAGCGTTTTTGCGTTCCTTATAACCTGCTTTGCATATTCCTTTCCAAATTCTAATGACTCTGCTAAGGCTATAGCTTTACCGGCTACATGGTGGAGATGATGACTGCTTGTAATGCCTGGAAAAATCGCTTTCTTAATCTTGTCTGCATATTTTTCTAGTGAGACAATAATTCCTCCTTGTGGACCCCATAGAGTCTTGTGGGAGCTCATTGTCATAGAATCTGAGCCCTCTCCAATTGGATCTTGAAATTCTCCTCCTGCTATCAATCCGGCCACATGAGCCCCGTCATAATTAACGTAAATATTATTATCATGCATAAAAGTTGCCAATTCTTTGACCGGATGAGGAAAAAGAAATAGACTTCCTCCAAACATTGCGATAGCAGGTTTCTTGCCATTTGCAATCATTTCAGTGACCTTTTTCTTGGTAGCCTCCACGTCGATTGTCATATTTTCCTTTGAGAATGGATAATGTTCTATATTGAGTCCGTGCACAAGACCAGCAGTTCCAGAATGTTCTTTTTTACCATGAGAAATATGTCCTCCGCTAGGAATGGATGCAGCTAGCATATGGTCTCCCGGATTAGAAAAAGCTGAGTATATTGCAACATTTGCAACAACCCCTGATGTGGCCCTACAATCAGCAAATTCAGACTTGAACACCCTCTTAGCCAATTCATTGCATATCAGTTCTACTTCATCAATGTAAATACATCCAGCGTAGACTCTTTCTCCAGGCCAGCCTTCGGCGTACCTATTCCCAAAGTCTGATACTATGGCCTCTCTTACAGCCGGACTAGGAATATTTTCACTTGCAATTAATGGAATAGAAGACTTGAACCATACATGATGCTTTTCAACAAGATCAAATACTTTATAATATGATTCTTTAGCGTTCATTGTAATGTTTATGGTGACTTTAATATCCTAATTTAAAATATTGCTTGTTATCTTGAAAGTAATTTCGCGGGTTTTACTTAGTTAGACAGGTTATCATGTTGACTATTTCACAACTTTTAATTTACTCTAGGTTGGACTCAGATTGATGGATAAAAATGATCTTAAATGTGCCTTGTGTGGTAACACGTTAACTTTTAGGTACAAATCTATGGAAGAGTGGAACATTTCAGGATATCTTTGTAGTATATGCTATGACAAAAAGTTAACGGAATTTTATATTTCTCCAGATCGTAGGGATATTGTGAAAAGATAATATCTAGAAAAAAATAGATCGTAATTTTCCGGTAGATAAATTTTGGATTACCGGTTTTGCTCGGCTTTATTACAAATAAAATGAAAAGAGTAGAAAATCTAACGGTATGACTTTTGTTTTCTACGCCTTGCTCCAGATCCACCAAATTTCTTTGATTCTGTCTGTCTGGGGTCACCTGATAGCAAGTGTCTATCAAATTCTGTTATTCTTTTACGAATTTCCGTACGCACGCTTCTTGCAAATGGGTGATCTTTCGGATCTCTTCCGCCCTTTCCGGTACCTGTTAACGCTCGACAAATAGCAACGGTACTTGCAAATGCTTGTCCCATGAAACCGCCTCCGTGCACCTTGACACTAATATTCACCTTATCTCTGTAGTCACCAATTAATTTAAGAGGAACAAGTACCAATTCTCTTGCTACTTCGGAATTTAATAACTCAGCTGGTATATTGTTGATTCTAACTTTTCCAGTTCCTTTTGAAATTGTGGCTACAGCTCTACTTGATTTTCTTTGGCCAGGATAAAGATCTATTTTATTCATAAATGTCCAACCCGTTCCAACCTATCTGTTTTGCCAATTCACCAAGTGTAATAAAATATGACGAGGGTTTTCTAATTTTGGAATCTTCAAATGTTTCAAGCTTTGTATTCTTGAGTTCAGGTGGTATTGCGATATAAATTCTCAATCTCTTTAATGCTGTTATCCCACTAGATTTCCTTTTTGGTAACATACCTCTAACCATCTTTGTAAGGATTTTATCAGGTTTTCTTGGATGAAATGGACCATGTATGGGATTTGTAGCAGATGAAATTTCTAGATATTCTTTGTATATTTCAATAGTCTTGTACCTATTTCCTGAAATCATGCTTTTTTCTGCATTTACTACTCTGACATGATGTCCTTTGAGTAAAAGTTTTGAAATGTGTGAACACATTCTCCCAGCGATACAATCCTTTGCATCAATAGTCATAATCTGATTAGGTTTTTGTTTTTGCTCAGCGACTTGCTTAACCAATTAATCTTACCCCCTTACCATCTGGATATTTCTTGATCAAGCTTTCAAGAGCGAGTATTTTTCCACCCGCGTCAAGTACTTTTCTTGTAGCTGCTTCTGAAATACCAAAACACCATATTGTTAGCTTGTGACCTATTTCGCCAGAACCCAATATCTTACCGGGTACTATTACAACTTCTTTATCCTTAGTAACGTGAGCCAGTTGACCTATGTTAACTTGCCTTCTGTTAGATCTTGACCTGGAAAGCTCTTTTATTGCAGCTTTCCATATAGGAACTTTATTTTTCTTTAATGCATTTCTCAGAGTCCAAATCGTATTGTTCAAAGTATCAGGAAACATGAAATATTCTCGCTATCCTTAAACCCCAAATAAATCTATACCTAAATATTCTTTGGTACTGATAGAGACTGAATAACACTATCAAATTCATTGATTTTTGATCCGAGTATCTTGGCTGCCTCTAGCACAATCTCTTCTGGTGTCAATGAGCCATTAGATTCTATTACAAGTATAGAATCTTCCTCCTTCTTGCTATCTTTTACAACTGCTACTGAGGTTGGTTGCCACTTTGCATGGTTTTTCCCCGTCCCTAACCTTGCATATGCCTCAAATTTTAATTTTTGACCTGGAGCTAATGATACTATTGGTATTTCATTATTTACAGGCTTTACAACTTCGTCCTCAGATACTAAATCTGCAGAAGTAATTACTTTGGTCTTATCTTGAGACTCTGTATCTAGAACTAAAAGTACTCTACACTTTGAACAACCAAGAGTGCTTTTACAATCACAAACATGTGGCATTACAAATCTTTCAAGATCTGTCCGTAATGGAATAAGCCCTAGTCTATGAGCGATAGCCTCATCATGCATAACAGATGAGTTTTCTAGTATTACTACATCATCAATTGCAAAAGTAGGAACTTGGCTGATAGATAATCTTCTTAATGCATTGACATACTGCCTTGGAATATCATTAAATTCAATAACTATATGATTATTGTCTCTTTCAAGAATCTTAATCGTGTTCAAAGCGTCCACGAAATTTTATTGACGTACACTTAAAAATCTACCGAAAATTGCCATGTGCATCAAATTGCTTGAAATCAAAAGATTAATGCCCTGTAACACTACCATAATTGCTCTAATGAATAGCATGATTAATTTGGAATACTATGGAGTATCTCCCTATGAATTAGAAGCTATCTATAATACTTTATCTAAATTTTCTGGTGTAAGTGAAAAAAAATTAGAAGATTCCCAATATCTAAGCCTGCTAAATATCGAGTTTCCAGTCCCTTATGATGATTATTTTTTCCAATCATTTGGTTTTGATAATTGGCAGAAGATAAAGTATATTTTTAAGGAAATGAAGCGTAGGAGAGGTAGAAAGGATTTCAAGATAATTTTATCATTTTCTGGAATATCAATAGACACAAATACAAGGCTGGTCTTTTCGCTAACTAGCGATATTGGTCCTCAATTTGAATACGCACTTGAAAAATTAGGGCATATGGCAGACTCTGTTCACACACAAGTTAAAAACCTTGAAACAAACAGACAAGTTATGTCATATGCATATGACGCAATCACTATGAAGTGGGTATCATCTGATAAACTCTAATGACTGTAAAGATCGAGTCAAAATGCATATTATGTGTAAGAAAGGTGATTCAGGAAAAATACTGTGAGTATCATTATGAGGCATTGCGGTCTTTAAGGGATCATTATGAAGTTTGGAAAAGTTGTTACGGTGAAATTTCCTGGTATGATTATCTTTCTAGATTACAAAAAATAAAGTATACCGGTGAATGGGTCAAAGAAGTCATTGAAATGGAGTTAGAGAATGTTAAAAAAATGAAGAAAAAATGAGAGTGTTTGTTTTTGATTACATTTCTCCCATGCCAGGAGGCATGCCGCCGCCGCCAGGAGCACCACCAGATTTGCTTGAAGCTATTACGTCATCTATTCTAAGGATCATAGATGCAACTTCTGTCGCTGATTTTATAATTTGCTCCTTTACACTAAGGGGTTCTACAATATCTAGTTTTGACATATCTACAATCTTTGCACTTCTTGCATCAATACCACTCCATTTGGATCCTTTTGCTTGTTTGGAACGTAGTTCTGTAAGTGTATCTATTGGATCCATTCCAGCATTCTCTGCTAAAGCAAGTGGAATAACTTCAAGGGATTCCGCAAATTTGTCTGCTGCTAATTGTTCTCTTCCAGACAACGTGGAAGACCATTCTCTCAGTTTTCCTGCAACAAAAGATTCTGGTGATCCACCACCCGCAACTATCAAGGGCTTTTCCATGACATCTTTGGTTACCATTAGGGCATCATGTATTGAGCGTTCGGCCTCATCCACGACTCTCTGTGAACCTCCTCTAATAAGAATAGTAACAGCCTTTGGATGTTTACACCCTTCAATGAAAACCCATTTGTCGGTTTCAACCTTTCTTTCTTCTACGAGATCTGCTAAACCTAGATCTTTGGAGCTCAAGTCCTCAAGATTATTAACAGTTCGAGCACCTGTTGCTCTGGACAATTTGGTCATATCGCTTTCTTTGACCCTTCGAACGGCCAAAATGTTGGATTTGGCCAGGTAATGTTGAGCAACGTCATCAATACCCTTTTGACAAATAGCTACATTTGCACCTGACGAAATAATTCTGTCTACCATGTTTTTTAGCATTTTGTTCTCTTCTTCCAGGAACATTTTCATTTGATCTGGTGAATTAATGTTGATTTTGGCATCAAATTCAGTTTTCTCGATTTCTAAAGCAGAATTGATAAGAGCAATTTTTGCCTTTTCAACTCTTTTTGGCATTCCTCCGTGAACAACTTCCTTATCGAGTACGATTCCTTTAATTAGTTTAGTATCTCTTAATGAACCGCCTGCTTTCTTTTCGACTTTGACATCATCAATATCTACACTATATCCAGATTCATTTGGTTCTGAAACCTCTAGAGATGCATTAACAACAAGTTCGGATAATGCATCAGATTCCTTTGAAACAAGCTTAGTCTGCATCGATGTTTTTGCTACTTTAACTAATTCAGATTTATTACCTCCATCTATTTTTTGTGCTAAATGATTCAATATTTCAAGGCTTTTTAGAGCGCTCTTTCTATATCCATCAACAATAATAGTTGGATGAACATCCTTTGCAATCAACTCTTCCGCTTTTTCAATCAACGCGCCTGCTAAAACTACTACAGATGAAGTTCCATCACCTACTTCATTATCAGTAGCTTTACTTATTTCTACCATCATCTTTGCTGCTGGATGTTGAACGTCAATTTCTTTTAATATAGTTGCACCATCGTTAGTTATTGTTACATCTCCAAGACCATCTACTAACATCTTATCCATTCCTCGTGGACCTAAAGAGCTCTTTACTACTTCAGCAATTAATTTTGCAGCGGCAATATTATTTTTTTGTGCATCACGTCCTTTTGTTTGAGTTGCCCCTTCTTTCAATATCAAAACAGGCATACCGCCTGCTGAACCTTGTTGAACTGACATGTATTATATCATATCTCCTAAAATTAATGTAAAATTCATTTTTGGTATATTTTAAATTTGCGACAAATAGAAATAATATTGAACTCTAGACAAACATTTTATCGAATTTTCCTGCCATCAAATCGGCGTAAATCTCTTTTGCTGGTTTGTTTTCTACTTTAATGCCGCTGCTTACACAAGAGCCTATAATTTCCTTCACACTTGATTTTAAGCTAGTTGCGTATGAAACATCAATTTTCATTTTAGCTATTTTTACTATGCCTCCCATGGAAATATTTCCAGCATAGTCTTTTCCTGCTGTACCGGATCCTTTGGATACATTTGCTTCCTTTGCTATTAAAGCAGTAGTCGGAGGTACGCCAACTTCAACGTTAAACTTTTTTGTATCTGGATCAATCTCTACCTTTACAGGGACTTTCATTCCATGAAATTCTTTGGTTTTATCATTAATCGTATTAACTACCTGTAATACGTTAATACCCATGGGTCCTAATGCAGGTCCAAGGGGAGGTCCGGCACTAGCTTCGCCACCGCTTACAAGAGCAGAAATCGATTTTTTTTGTTCCATCTCGGACCACTTTTAGATTTATATTCTTTAATTTAATGGTTTTTACACTGTTTCTACGAGGCCTTTTTTAAATAATTTGCGTCCACTGTAACGGGTATTTGATATGGAGAATCTAACAATAAGACAGTTGCCTCTTGCTTTTCATAGTCGACCCTAGTTATCTTCGCCTTCATAGATTTGAATGGTCCAGCAATAACTTCGACTGTATCATCTATATTTAATTCTGTTACTACAGGTCTTTTTACCAAATAACTCTCAATGTCTTTATAAGGCAATTCTCCACGGATCTGACCTTTGACATGTCTAACCCCAATAAGGGCATCGTAGGCAATATTGGAGTCAGGAGCTTCGATTATTATGTACCCTTTAAAACTATCAAGTAACAATATAGAACGTACAGGAATTTTCTTTGAATTTATCCTATTTTGTGCCAAATTTACGACAATATGTTCCTGGCCGCCGGTTGTTCTTATTGCAAAAAATTTTGAATCTGATTCTTGGCTGCCGGTTTCTATTTGAGAGTTTTCAGCGCTAGCATTACTATCAGGTAATTTATCATTAGTTGTACCTAATTCGGAAGGATCAGATTCTAATGAGTTTTCTTCATTCATCCTATCAGTCCTTTCGGAGGTAGTTTTGACATCTGAGTTCTCAGTAAAAACATTGTCCAGCTCATCAAAATTGTCTTCTTTCTCTATAGTACTACCTTCCAATTATCTTCAGGATACGATAGCTTGTTACAATTTATAAGTTTAATTAAAAACCATTTTATCTTAAAAAGATAGACACATCCACGGCGGAACTGATAGACGACGACATCTGTACCCTGAATTTCCTCACTGTTGCATATTTTTCCTTCTGGATGCAAGTGAAGATGCAAAATAAATGATAAATCCACATATCGCCATTATCAATCCATAAAGGGATAATGAGCCTTTGCTCAAATAAGTACCAATTCCTACGATTATAGCACCCATAACAAGCAGCAGCATCCCGACTCTAGTATATTTTGGAATACCCTTAGACATTTTTCTCACATGAATTCTAATTTTAATAACTAATATAACTTATCATTACAAGAAATATCCAAAATAAAAGTCAGAAAAACATCACATTTTTATTTACCAATATATTAATTGTCGTTACCAAATGAAGATAGCAGTCGTTGGAATGGGAGTCGCAGGAGCCTATCTTATGAATGGCCTCAGCAATGATCATGATAACTACGTTAAAGGATTTGAAAGGATGCCTATTGAAGAACATGATGCAGTTTGTGCCTGGGCAACCTGTGAAAATATAATGGAAGATTTGGTGAGGCAATGTGGTCTTAAGTTTGATGATTATATTTTACATGAGGGAAAAAGCATGAAGGTGGATATGAGTCAGAGTAGCAAAGAGGAAAAGAGTATTAATGTTGGATTGAAGGGAATGGTTACTTATGACAAAATAAAATTAATCAAGGACATGACAAGGGGTACTGATATCCAATTTGGTGTTATTCCAAGAAAAGGGACTCTAGAGTCAGAGTTTGATCTTATAATTGATTCTACAGGCTTTCATCGCAATTATTTACCACGTCCCCAGAATGAAATGTGGATACCATGTATTCAATATAAAGTGAAATATCAGGACAATACTCCTTTCGACGATTTTTACTTGAAAGCTTTTCCCTCGATGAAGGGTTATTTTTGGTATTTCCCATTAGAAAATGGTTATGCACATATCGGAGCCGGAGATTATGAACGAAAAAATAACAATGTATTTGTTGATGAATTTTTGAAAAAACATAAATGTGAAGTAATAAAGAAAGTTGGTCGTCCCGTCAGAATAAGCCCACCCAAAAATTCCGAACCTTTTACTGATGGTCGGAAAACTGTAGGTGTTGGGGAATCCATAGGGACTGTGTATCCTTTGCTTGGCGAAGGGATCATTCCTTCAACATGGTGTGCACAATTATTTATCAAGCACATTACTGATTTTAATGCGTATAGAAGAGAAGTCTTAAAGAAGTTTCAGATTTATGCTCTTGTTTTCAAGTTCATTCAGATGAAAATTAATGGTAAATTTAATCTTTTTAAAAATGCTGTTGAGTTACTCAAGATTTACAACCATATGAAGCATGAAGAAAAGAGGTACGGAATGGAAGTGAAATTCAAAGATTTGATGAAAGTGTCACGGATATAGGTTTCATTTTATTACTAACATCGGTAATATCTCCTAATTTCTCCCAATATAGAAAAAGAATGAGTATTATTGTCATTTACTTTAGCTTTAACTTTTTAGTAACGTCTTTCGTAGATATTTTGTTTTGAGAATGCCCAGTAACAAAATCAACACAACTACCAGTCCGATAGCCAGTGACGCCTTGATTACAGAGGAGATTAGTTTATCAGTAGAATTATTGAACACATTGATATGTAATGGACCAATTATGAATATTAGAAAGTATGAAACTACCATGATCATAATCCACATGATAAAAATAAGAATGAATAGTCCAAACAATCTCATAATGTTATTATCCCCTTCATAAATGAATATTGTATAACTATTGATATGAATGCCAGAATTGATGAGAACGTTCCTAATATAAAGATTCTCCTTATTATTTCCTGTTCAGACAATGGACCATTAGCAAGAATAAGTCTTACTAATGTTGCTGGTGCACTACTATCTTTAGATGCCATTAATCGAAAATCATCACATATTGTTACTGGTCTGGTTTTGACCTGCCTGTGCTCTACGATTTTTTTTACACTAGAAAGAAATAGGAAGGAATTCATTACTGCGGGTAGAAGTGCAATGACACCAATAATTTCTGAATTTCCTACAATTAATATACCAGCATACATTGATCCTAATAGCAATGTACCAGAATCTCCGAGAAATATTTTGCTTGGAAATTTATGATAATGATATATTGCAATACAACCAAAGAGTAATGGTAGACTCATGAGGAAGACATTGGTATTACCAAATAATATAATACTTACTAATACTGGTATCATGGTTATTATGATAAAGCCGCTTGCTACGCCATTGAAAACATCAATTGAGTTTATAGTATTACCAACTATCGGTACTATAGAAAGAATAAGCAGAATGTATAGTAGTGGTATGAATGCACTATCAAATATTAAGCCAAGATAATTCCCGTGGCTTCCTAATACTATTATAGGAACAGCTGCCAGTATCAAAGCTGCAGGTTTAAACCAACCTGGCATAGTTTTCTTGTCATCAATATATCCAATGAAAAATGCAATAATAGTTGTTACTAAAACAGAGATTATTTTTATGTCCGGTATTAACAAATACAATATTATTTCAGCAATTACTATTCCTATGAGCAGGACAGGACCAGCGGGTCTTGGAATGAACGGTTTTCCAGGTTTATGATAGTCTACTACCTCACTCCCTTTCTTGTTTAGGTATTTAATAAAAGCAGGTGTAATAAAGAATATAATTAAAAATGAGACGGCAGATACAATAATTCCATATATGACAGTATCTAATAGATAAACCAAATTTTCAATCACATTTTGTAGCTATGAAAATATCTTTTTGCACTCATTTTTAATTCTTGATTTGATCCTTTAGTTTTCTTGCAAGTTTAACTCCTATTTTTGGTATGGATCCTAATTTTGATTCAGAAATCTTGTCAATTTGATTAACATTGGTGATTCCTGCCTTATATAGAGACCTTGCCCTAATTCTTCCAACTCCCTCAAGTTGTATAAGCGGAATCAATTCTGATTTTATGCCATGTCTAATTCTCAACCGTAGTATATTTATTTCTGCTAGCAGATCTTTTCTTCCTATCAATTTTGCAATTTCATAAAGACAGTATGACAGCCAGTACGTCGTTTCAACCATCCTATATAGATCACCAGGTTCAACCCCAATTTTTTCATTTAGACTGGCTTCGCTTGATTCATCGATCCATTCTAGCAGAATTATCAAATTTTTTAAAGAGTAGTCATAATTTGAAAGTCCATATGAACTCAGTTTATGTTTTTCAAACATTCTTTCAAAGTATTCTATTTCATTTTGCCTCAATGTTAACTTTGGATAAAAATCAAAAGAGTCACAAATCCAGTGTAAAAAATTTGTTCCATCATTAATTTTGTTACTATTATAGTTATCTAAATTTTTCTTGAAATGAATACCTGTTTTTGGGTCGATATATAACAAGGAAATGCGTTTACCAAATTTAGTAGCCATTAGTAACTCATTCCTCATGATTATCAATCCCTCATCGCTCAGATACTGCAAAAGTGAGTCAATTTCAAAGCTGATACTTTCATTCCCGTGGTATTTAGAGAGGAATGTTTCTTCAAAAAAGTAAAGCAATTCAGACTTTAATATTTTAGGTCTTGAAGCTATCACTCCTAGAACATGCACTCTTAGTGCCCTTTCGTTCATTAACTGAGAGACGATTGGTTCTGGTTCTCCTAATACAAAATGATTGTAAAGATCTTCTGGATTGGTTCTCGAATCTGCGATTATGATAGCTTCTCCATATTTATCATAAGCAGGTCTCCCTGCACGTCCGCATAATTGTTTGTATTGTAATATACTCAATGGAATATTACCACCATATTCATAATCGTATCTAAAAATACTGGTGATTACAACACGTCTAGCAGGCAGATTAACGCCAGCAGCGAGAGTCGGGGTGGCAAATAGAATCTTTATTATGCCATTTCTAAAGGCATTTTCTACAATTTGTCTGCTTTTTATTCCTAAACCTGCATGATGAAATCCCACACCTTTTGTAACGGTACTTGAAAGTGTTCTGTTAAGTTCTGTATCATCTCCTTGTTTTAAAATTTCTACACCTATTTTGTGGGCTGAGAGTTTTGAAGATTTATCGAGAAATTTTGACACAGTTTCCGATGTTTTTTTTGCTAGTGAAACAGTACGTTTACGTGTCTCTGCAAAAACAAGTGATTGTGCTCCATCATTTGTAATCGAATCCATTGCAAGGCTAATTATTCCACTGGTTGAGTTATCTACAACTCCAATATTATCAATTTCAAAAGCTGTACCATTGTTCATGGTAACTTTACCATAATTGTAAACACCTTCTATCAATTCAGTAGGTCGCCACTTGCTTTGAATTTGTTCGCATCGTAACCAATCAGCTACGTCATCTGAATTTGATACCGTTGCGCTTATTCCAATTATTTGAGGTTTTTGCGGCATTAGTTTGATCTTTGTCAATATAATTTCCAAAGTTGGACCTCGTTCACGTTCTGTAAGCAGGTGTATTTCGTCAATAATGAAGAGACCGACATCGAAAATCCAGTTTGCGTCATGTCTCAATATTGAATCCATTTTTTCATTTGTTAGTATAATAATATCTTTGTCAATCAATTCGGTTCCATAAGAGTCATAATCGCCTGTGGAGATTGCAATATTTATTTTTCTATTCTTAAAACAACTCAAATTTTGAATTATCTTAAACTCATTAAGTTTTTCTGTGGCCAGCGCCTTTAATGGAGTAAGGTAAACTACTTTTTTTCCCTTATTAAGAATATTAATCATTCCCATTAATCCTATTAGTGTTTTCCCACTTGATGTGGGAGTTGTAACAAGGATATTGTTACCATTCATTACCCCTTTTGATAATGCAAGTTCTTGTGGTGGGTATAATGAGTCATAATTTAATAATCGTAAGAGCTCCTGTAAATATTCCTTCATGTGATCAAATTGAATTTATTCTATCTAATTAATATATTAATAATGTGAGTTGAAAAGTTTCTGATTGGAAACAATCAGGATGTTGTTAAAATCAAATAGTATTCAATTTCTCATGCTTTTGCATATAAGCTTGTTTAAAAAAGACAAGATTCTATATTCAAGACCTTCCTTATCTTCCCAATTTCATGTTTATGAGTTATATCATATCAGGTATTGACCTTTCTACATAATATCGACATTTTTATGACTTAAAGATCATGGCGGATCTATTAATCACTTTTATACGACCATTTTCACATGATAGATAGGCTACTACTACATCAAAAATTAAGAAAAACATGGATAAAATTAGCAGCTATCTTATATTCGTATATATGACATCATGTTAAAAATTGCCTATAGCGATCTAGTCTTTTTTAATGCAAAGAAAATGAAGGTATAGTCGAGTCCAGTAGCATCGTAATGGACAACCTTATCTTCATACCTAAAATCTATTGCTTCTGTGAGGACGAAACTATTCTGTTCTGCAGCCTTGAGCACATCCTTCTCTATTTCGTCTTTACTGAAAATATTATCAGGTTGATACTTAGGATTATGTTTTGTCTTTACTATGTTGAGTATCTTATCAGGCCAGTAGTCTGTAGACGTCAAAAGTATTCCATCTTTCTTCATTATCCTGTTCATTTCCTTGAAATAGTTTTGAATATTAACTCCATGTTCTATGACTGACAATGATGTAATATAGTCAAACATGCCATCTTGGAAATTAGTTTTTTCGAGATCTTGAATCGACATATTAAATGTCTGATCTTCATACATTTCGATAATTGGTCTATTGAGAGGGTAAATAATTTCTGTTAACGCAGAAGGCATTTTTTTTAGGAATAGGTCGCAGCCATACAGATTATTAAATCCAAGTCTTTTCAATATGGATAGGATAGGGCAGTCATTACATCCTACATCAAGGATGAAGGAGATTCTATCTGCTTTGCTTATTATTTCAACCATTTTATAAGTATCCCATGATTTTACTTTATCAGGATGAGGAAAAAGACCTAGAGCGTGTAGGTGGTCGATGGCGTAATTTACTTCAGATGAATTTTTCAGGACAGAGTTGTAAGTCATGGTTATAGAACTTAGAATTACCATATTTTTAAAGTATCATGACACTCAGGTAATAGTAAAACTTGCCGTTCGTGAACCAAATTCGATATGATTTTTGATGAAGATCTTTGCACATATATAGTGAACTATGTAAATGAGAATTGCAAGAGATGACTAGAGATGTTTACTGCAAAATGATAACAATATTTTTAGTGCTATTGCAACACATTTGCATCGACAAAAATTTCTACCTAGTGACCTTTTGTTTAATGTAAATGTAAATAAAATAATATTCATTCACAAAAAAGTGTCACTTCGCGTTTGCGACGACATTAGCACTACTATAAAGCATTAGAATATTAACTTTTTTGCTCATGCTTTTGCATAAAATCCAGCTCTTCTCTCATAGATTTGTCCATTCTGCATAGCTTTTCTTATGAAATCTTTGGCTTCATCTTCTGTGAACTTTCCTGTTTTCATGAGTTCATTAATGAAATTCTTTTCTTCAACATCATTCTTGTCCTCTCCGGATAAACCGTTAAAGACATCTGTGAATGTCTTTAATTTTGAAGTTTCACTAAGAGGTTTTCCATGAAGAACTCCCAGATCTACTTTGCCAGTATTAACGTCTATACCGACAGTTTCTAGCATTTGTGAAACAAGGTATATTGCTCTATCAGCGTCTTCAGAATCAACATTATCTTTCAATAACAATCTAGCTCTTGCAGTAGCGAGGCGTACAAGACCTTCCAGCTGACGAGGAGTTGCTGTTATCATCCCTTCGGAATCAACGTTTCTCATCTGCAGGTAATATTTTCTTAGAATATCAATTGCCTCCGTTGTGAGTTTTGGTTCAATTTGTTTCGCATAGGCTAGATATTTGCGAAATAGATCTATTTCTATAACAGACTGGGCTGCATGCTCTATGTCTCTATGAATTTCAAGTATGTGACTTGCGATTCGATTATCTTTTTCAGTATCAGCATTATCTCTGATAACGTGAATGATATCAAACCTTGTTAGTAACGGTATAGGAAGTGGCTCTACGTTCTCTGTAATATTTCTAAATGGGTCGTATTTACCATATTTAGGATTAGCTGCGGAGAGGATTGAGGTTCTAGCATTTAGTGTGGCTACTATTCCTCCTTTTGCAACTGAACAAGTCTGTTGCTCCATAACTTCATGGAGTGCAGATCTGTCTTCAGATTTGATTTTATCAAACTCGTCTATACAGACTACACCCTGATCACCCAAAACTACAGCCCCCGCTTCCAGCATCATAATTCCGGATTTATCGCGAATTACTGCAGCTGTTAAACCTGCAGCAGTAGTACCTCTTCCAGATGTATACAGACCTCTTGGTGCTATTTTTGCAGCAAATTTGAGCATTTCTGATTTGGCAGTTCCGGGATCTCCAACGAGAAAGATATTGATATCCCCTCTACGATTTGAACCGTCGGCTAATTTTTTTGTTACCGATCCTACAATTAGTAAAAGAATAGATTCTTTAATTATTTCGTGTCCATAAACATGAGGTGCAAATGATGCTACTAGCTTGTCATAAGCATCTGGCATACTGGCGAGGGATAAGATCCGTTTTTCATCTTCGCTGCTTATAGCTATTCTATCAACGGTTCTCCCGTCTTTGTTTCCTACAAGTCCACCAAGATATTCTATATTGTTACCTTCCATGCGGAGTCTGAACAAACTTGTCCTTACTTGTAACGACAGTTCTTGTTCAATCCTGACTATTCCGGTCAATAAAACCCTATCTCCAGGTCTGCACCGATCTACAAGATCATCCATTACAGTAACTTCTACATAATGAGGAAGTTGACCCGCAGGCAAGTCTTCTGGCAATTCTTGAAGCCTAACCAGTTGAAAATCGGTAAAGAGACTATTCTCTGGATCCATTTCAAGCTCTTTTTCAGAACACTGAATACATCTTGTAGGTTTCTTTAGTGCTAGACCTTTTAGCTGGGCTTCATTAAGTGTATTACAATTCAGACATGCATATGCTATCTTTTTGGCAAGTGGTTTAATTTCAGAAGTCCTGACCACCATGCCAGGAACGCTTATCAACTTGTTAATTACATCTGCATTTATCTCTCTAAGTCCCTTTTGAACCGAATAATTTCCAATTCTTACTTTTATCTTGTCCTTAATTTCCTGAGCATAATCATAATGAATCTCTCGCAATATTGAGTATACAGCTTTGTTAAAGGCGTCAAACATGTCATCAGGTGTATCAGTAATTAATTTTGTCAATTCTGGCTTGTTCGTATCTAAATCAATATAATCAACCACAACAAAAGTGGAATTTGATGCCATCATGTTGTTAATTCTGTCAAAATACTTGTAATTTCCTTCTCTGTCCTTAAATGCGCGTAGAAATGATTCTAATTCATCTGATATTGCCGAAGTGGTTTGTTGTTTTTGCTCAGTCATTTACCTGCTTAACACCGATTCTTTAAAGGCCAATGAAGATGTGTTAATAAAATTATAAAGCTGCTTTTCCTCAGCAGATAATTTTGTTTCCATTTCTGCAGAAAGTGATGAAGCAGCTGCTAATTTCACAATTTTTCCCAGTCTGGAAATTACAAAAGAATTAAGTGATACCATTAGAGTTTCTCTTTCCTTTTCATTAAGACTTTTGAGAAAGTCATCAACTCGTATGTAAAAGTCCGCATCTATGCCCGATATGTCATGTGGTTTTGATATTCGTTCTCTATTCAACGCCTTAGAAACATAACTTGACATTTCATTATCTTGAATTTCAATTAAATTTTTTTTCGACAAAATTTTTGTGAGCCACCTTGGCAATAGCAAGATATCGCCCTCTTTGGCATCGATATTAATATCATTAATAGATATTTTTACATCAGACTTGAATGTAACCCTAATCTCTTCGAGAAGATATTCAAGTAAGTATGTGTTTCTTAAGCTTTCAAAGACGCTTTGAGTAAGAATGGTGGATGATGACATATTGGGAATATAGTCTTAGAACTGGCTATTAATTAAGGTTGGATATCTTTACAGGACTGAATAAATAACTGATAATTCGAACATCTTGTATGCCACAAGTAGAGGCAAAAAACTTGTCTGATTTGATGTGGGTAGAAAAATACAGACCTATTAAATTAGATGATATTGTTAATCAAAAGGAAATCGTAGAGAGTCTAAAGAATCTAATGAAAGAACCTGCTGAAATGCCGCATTTGTTATTTACAGGTCCTGCTGGAGTTGGCAAAACTACTACTGCTCTTTGTATGTCAAGACAACTACTTGGGGAAGATTGGAAGAGAGATACACTTGAGCTTAACGCCTCCGATGAAAGGGGGATAAAGATGGTTCGAGAGAGAGTTAAGGAATTTGCCTCCGTCTTCAAGATCAGGACGAGTGAAAGTGATGAAAGAAAATTTAGAATAATAATTTTAGATGAGGCTGATGAAATGACGTCGGAAGCCCAGACAGCCCTGCGAAGAATAATTGAAGATAGTTCAGAAACTACTCGTTTTGTAATAATATGTAACTATTTGTCGCAAATTATTGAGCCTATTCAAAGTCGCTGTGCAATTTTTAGGTTTAAGAGAATTGAAAAAGAAATCATAGAGAATCATTTAAAATCATTGTGTAAAAAGGAGGGAATAAAGTATGATGATAAAGCAATTTCTCAAATTTTCGAATCTACCAATGGTGATCTGCGCCATTCAATAAACATCCTTCAAACTGCGTCTGTAATGGGATCGATCACAGTTTCAAATGTGCTCGCATCATTGGGACTTTCAGGAAAATCAAAGGTAAATGATATAATCAAGTTAGCGATGTCAGGTAAATTTAATGAAGCCAGGATCAAACTACTTGAATTAACTGCAGTCTATGGAATGTCTGAATTCGATTTTTTAAAGTATGCGTATGAAGCGGTGTACGCCCTAAAGTTGTCCCACCCTGAAGACTTTGCTTCTCTAATAGCTGAATATGACTATCGATTAACTCACGGATCTCATCCCGATATCCAGTTAACTGCATTCTTAGCTCAATTGTCACAGATTAGCGCTAAGTAGTAGAGTAGGCCCATTAGAATCATTGAGAAGAAATTATGAAATAAATCATTAGATTACATCAAGTAACGAGCAACAAGAAGTAGTTTAGTATCGAAAATCAATAATCTTCCTCAAATTCTTCTCCACCATCTTCTTCTTCTACTTCATCAAACTCTTCTTCGAGCTCTTCTCTTTCTTCAGCGCTTTTATACGGAAGATCGGCTTCACCTGCAGAATTGCAAACAGGACATTTAAATTCAATTGTCTGCCCTTCAAGATCCAGAGGAAATTCCTTTGAGAAAACCTCATCGCATTTTGAACATACCAAAGTTGTCTGGATATTGTCAGTACTGAACTTGTGCGATTGTAGTCGAAATATGGTATTTGTCATTTCTTCCTACCTATTGAAATAGTCCTTTTTTATAAGGATTATTGTAATTTTTACTATACAGTATGTATTTTAGGTTTGGAATCATATATCAGAGCTAACAGATGTGCTCGGGCATCATTTTGGTCAACTAGACCACGATTTGCTATTGTTATTATTGTACTGTTGTTTCTAACGCCTCGCATCTTCATACACAAATGCTCTCCTTCTGCAATCACAGTTACGCCTTTAACTCCCATTTTCATTATCTCGTCTGCGACTTCCTTTGTTAGTCTTTCTTGAATTTGCAATCTTTTAGAATATTTCTCTACCAGTCGTGCAAGTTTCGATATCCCAAAGACTTTGCCCGAAGGAGTGTAGGCGATGTGTATTCTGCCAAAAAAAGGAAGCATATGATGCTCACACATACTATAAAATTGAATGTCTTTAGCAATAATGGAATCAGTTTCTTCACTAAAACTAATTTCAAGCTCAGAATTCATGCAATACCCAGCAAAAATTTCTTCATACATATCTGCAATTCTTTGCGGGGTTCCTAGTAAACCTTCACGGTCCGGGTTTTCTCCGAGTTGCACTATCAGCTCCCTAACGAGTTTTTCTATCTTTCTCTTGTTAAATGAAGTTTTTTTCATGTTCTTTTTTCCCTTTAATTATCTAGCACCCATTTCTTTATGTAGCTGTGGTATAATCCTCACCTCAGGAAACATGGGTTGGACAATATCATAAGTATCTAGAAGCTTATTAACAGTTGGCTGGTCTATTCCAAAACTAGGTTGAATTATGAAGCCCAGAATGTCCGAAGGTTTAATTTTCTTTGAAATGTTGTAAACCAAATTCTTGAAACTTTCAAGATTTGTAGAATTAGTCACCACTATTTTAATGTAAGTAGCCTTGTTACTTTCGATGGCTAATTCCAAACATCTAATCTCGTTTAATAGCAAATTATCATATTCTTCATCTTCAACAACTTTAGAATCGTCAGTTTTGAATTCAACCTTGCAAATATCAATATAGGGTAAAACTTTACTGAACAGTTCGGAATCAAAACATGATGATTCCATGTATGTTTTGAGGTTTGTCTGTTTTTTTATGAAATCTGCTAGTTCTATTACAGCTTGAGTTTGCAGTAATGGTTCTCCTCCTGTGAAATTTACCTTGTAAGTGAATGGTTTAAGTTCTTTAATAATTAGATCTTTAATTTCATCAATTTGGTAATCAGTTCCACTATCTAGAGGTAACGCATATTTTGTATCGCACCATCTGCATTTTAAATGACAACCCGAAAATCGGATAAACAATGTTTTCTTTCCAACGAATATCCCTTCTCCCTCAATGCTAGTAAATATCTCACTAACTCTTGCTCTTGCCTTATTTTCAGTTCTTTGCATAAATTGTTTTATCCTCTATACCCGCTCTACTAAATGCCATCTTCCTATTTATACACGATTCGCATTCTCCACATTGCACTACGTTTTGATGAATTTTTTTACCATTAGAATAACAACTCCATGATTCAAATATTGTATCTCCTAGTATTTCATAACCCAATTTTAATAGCTCGTATTTAGTTATACCTTCTAGAGATGGAGACCATATGGATACTTTTCTTTTAATTCCATTTTTGATTTTGTCTTCCTCACCTATATTCAATGTATTTGTTATTGATTGAATAAATTTTGGCCTGCAATCCGGATAATGAAAATCATCAGCGTGAGCGCCAAATACAATCAAATCAGCATCCACACTAAATGCCCAGGCCGTGGCAATTGTTATGAAAATAGCATTTCTAATGGGCACTACAATACTTTGGTCGAATTTGGATGGAATTGATAATTTGCTATTGGTTAGTACGTTTGAACTACCGTACAATTCCTTCATAAAATTAATGTCTACAATACGGTATTCCTCTGAGTTCAAGGCCTTGGCAAGCTTTTTTGATTGAATTATCTCGCGTTTGGCTCTCTGACCATAAGAAAATGTAATTATTTTTATTTTATATTTCTTGTAGTTTTTGATATAAGCAGCAGCACAGAGCGAATCCAGCCCGCCACTCATTATGCATATTGCAATCTTTTCATCTTTCATTTAATGCGTAGATACCTCCCACTCCATATGATATTGCGACAAATATTCTAGAAAGTGCCAATACATGTTGATGAACTAAAATAGAAGTAAGTAATACATCAACTAGAAATAAAACTGGGATCATAATAATTGCAATTATTCCAACAATAAATTGTTCCTTATTTTTATAATTACTATAATATTTAATCAAAAGAAATGTGGAGATGTTACCAGTACCGATTCCTAAGAGTATCAAGTACTGTGAAAATGGGTGGAATATTGGAATGGCTAAAAAAGGTCCTGCCCAGCTTAGACCATTAATTATCTTTGCATGAAGAGGCCATTTTATGCTATTTTTCATTCTGTTTCTTATGGATTGAAACAGATTATTCATTTTTGTAAAGGTTATTCCCAAAATCAAAGCAAATACCAATATCCATGAAAGTAGTTGATAGTAAATTGGAACACCATGAGTTGATAAGAATTCGTTAATTATAGTTCCAGTTAGAACTGCTATTGCGATACTGATAAAAAGAAAGCCAAAAGCTCTAGATTCGATTCCTCGATTTCCAGGCAATGGTCTATAAACTTTATTTCTTTAATTTAAAGCATTTAGTAAATATTGAATCAGCAGAAAGGGC